>RRZU012038676.1_pt1 | contig 22275 bp, 20 predicted proteins | sample 2165561 | NCBI WGS metagenome assembly RRZU01 (sample SAMN10456909, study PRJNA506462) | wastewater metagenome | isolation source: wastewater sludge | place: USA: Moscow, Idaho | reverse complement strand
TTCTAGGCCGTCAGCGGGCCGGATAGTGCCGTCTGGGGCCAGCTCTTGAACCACGCCGGTGTCGCGGACCGCCAGGGTCCAGACCCCGGCGTCGTCGGTGACGGCCAGGCGGATCGGCCGGCCGAGTCTGACGGCCAGCTCAGCGCAGCGGGCGATGATGCCGGTGCGCAGCTGGTCGACGCTGGCGGCCTTGCATGGCCGCTGGGTGCCGTTGATGGTGAGGCTGCCGGTGCCGTCGCTGTGGACGGTGGCGCTGAGCCGTGGCCAGGCGGCCACGTGGTCGGTGGTGCTCATAGTCCGCGGGCAACGGCGGCCGCGGCGGCGAGCCAGGCGCGTTGGGTCGAGGGCCGCAGCGAGCCGAGGCGCAGCAGCCCGTCGACCATTGCGGGGTCGAACGGGATCTCTGCGACCTCGCGCGCCAGGGGCCGGCCGGTCGGCTGTTCGCGGCGGTAGCCGTTGGCGATCCGGGTCACGTCGGCGGGCGTGGCTCGGGAGTCGGCCTGGGTGACGACGACGACCGCTTGCTGGGCGAGTCGAGCTGAGCGCTCGTCGCGGTCAGCGAGGGCTTCAAGCAGCAGCGCGGCGGCTTCGGCGTGGTCGTCGCGGGTGGTGGTGGCGACCACGAGCTGGTCGGCGTGGTCGATCATCCGCAGCCACATCGGGTCGCTCTCGTCGTTGCCGCTGTCGATGAACACGAGGCGGTAGTACTTGGCGGCGACTGAGTGGATCGCGTCGACGTCGGCCGGCTCGACGCGCTGCTCGTGTGCGAGCGCGGTCGGCTTGCTTCGCAGCACGTCGAAGCGGTCGCGGGTCTGGTGGTGCACGTAGTGCGCCAGGTCGGCGGCCTGGGAGCTGGGTCCAAGGAGGCGCTGGGTCTGTGGCAGTAGGTCGAGCAGGGTGGCATCGTGCGGGCCCTGCTCGGTGCGCCAGCCGAGCGTGCCGCGCGTCTGGTTGTTGTCCCAAGTGAGGACGCCGGCGCCGCCGTAGCGGGCGAACACGGCTGCCAGGCACACGGTGGTGGGGGTCTTTCCTGCGCCGCCCTTGCTGTTGACGATGGCGATGGTCCGCGGGCCGGGCCAGTGCTGGGAGACGGCCGCGACGTCGGCCCGTTCGGCGCGCTCTCGGGCGCTGGGGCTGAGGCGGATGCCCATTCGGCCGAGGAAGCCTCGCCAGCCCTGGGCGGCGGGTTCCTCCACGATTTCCTCAGTGAGGAACGACTGACGCCGCGGCGCGGCTGGCAGCTCGACGGGCCGGCCTGGGGCAACCCGCTCGGCTGGCCTCCACACGTCGTCGACGGTGGTGGCCCTCGGAGAGAACGACACGGGGGTGTCTGGTGAAGCGGCCCGGGGCTCGTCGACGACGGGCTGCACGGCCTCGACAGGCGGGGCCTGGTCGACGACGGGGGCCTGGTCGACGACGGGGGCCTGGTCGACGACGGGCAGCTGCTCGACGGCCGCCGCGGCGTGCGCGTCGACGGGGGCCTGGCGGCCGCGTCGGTTCTGGTGGGCTGTTTCTTCGTCGGTAGCCACGGTGCCATCGGGTGCGATCACGAGGGGCCATTGGCCCTGGGGGTCAGTGACGAGGGCACGTAGCGGCCGGCCAAGGGCTGCGGCCTGCTGGGCGATGAGGTCGACGACTTGCGGGCGTGCCTCGTCGACGGTGGCTGCGGTGAGTGTGTGGGGTGCTCCGCCGATGCTGATGCGTGCGGTTCCGTTCTGGTCGAGCACGGCCTCCACGCGAGGCCAGGTCGAGGGTTCGGTGTGCATGGTGTTCTCCTGTCCTTAGCCGAGGGTGATTCCAACTGATTTCATGAACGCGGCGGGGTCGGTCGCCTCGCCGTTGACGCGCACCTCAAAGTGCAGGTGCGGCCCTGTTGACCAGCCGCTCGATCCGGTCTTGGCGATCTGCTGACCGGCGGCTACCTGGTCGCCGGTCTTGACCAGAATCCCGTGGTCCCACATGTGCTTGTAGCGGGTCATGATCCCGCCGCCGTGGTCAATGTCGATCGTCCAGCCGCCGTTGCGGTCGGTGTAGACGTCGACGACGACGCCGGCCTGTGCGGCGTAGATGGGGCCGCCGTCGCCGCCTGCTTGTAGATCGGTTCCGGTGTGCAGCCTCCGCTTGCCAGTGAGGGGGTCGCTGCGCCACCCGTAGGGCGAGTTGAGCGGGCCGGCGCCCGGCGATGCCCAGCCTGTCGAGCTGACCTCGGTGGTCGAGGTGACGCCGCAGGCGGCCGCGGCGGCCAGGCCGGTGCCATCGGGGATGACGGGGTTCGTGACGTCAGGCTTGACGTTCAGGTGCACGTGATCGAAGTGGTTCTGGGTGATGCTCCCGCGGTCCTCCATCGGCTTGTACCCGCGGCCTGCACGCCAGCTGCGCTGCTTCCAGATGAAGTAGTCGACTCCAAGTGCCTCGTGGTTGTCGATGAGGTACTGCGCGAGGCGATCGCCAACCGCCATGCCGTCTGGCACGTCGTTGATCATGAAGTCCAGCGCGAGGCCGGACGGGTGACCCTTCGGGTCGCGTGCCGACTCCCGGTAGCCGCCGATGGTTTTCAGGCCAAACATGGGGCCGAGCGCGTTGGCGACGGCCGCGGTCTGGGGCTTGACGGCGCCGAGCTTGTAGGTGCTCGATCCCGCGGCGGGCTTTTCTGCTGTGGCCGTGCCGGTGACGCCGCTCAGACCTTCGACGACCTGGACGGCCGCCGACCAGTACTTGGTGTAGTGGTTGGCGTCCTGGTTGCGCTGGACTCGATGCGCGACCTGGGTGGGGCTGAGGGTGTCGCGGTTGCCGATCTTCTGTAGGGCCTTGAAGAAGTTGGTGGCCGAGATGGTCGGGTCCATACGGTCGGCGTAGCTGCCCCAGCCCTCGGCTCGCTGCTGGAACAGCCCGCGGGAGTCGGGGCCGGCCTTGTCGCCGTAGTCGATGACGTTGAGTGAGGATTCACCCATCGCGGTCATGACTCCGATCGTCTGGTCCCGCACTGACAGTCCGAGTGCTTGGCCGGCCTTCATGATGTGGGCGGCGTTGACCAGCTGCTCGCGGCCGTAGCCGGCGATCGCTTTGTCCGGGACGGTTGCGGGGTCGACGCTCACTGCTGCCTGCCCTGATCCGGGGATGCACAGTCCGGCGCTTTCTTCGGAAGTGAACAGCAGGGGGATGGTGAGCACCAGGCCCAGCAGTAGGCCAGGGATCAGCAGCAGGATCAGGGGAAGCGAGCTGCGTTGCTGTGCCATGTCAGCCCGCCTCTTCGATGGGGGTGATCGTGGTCACGAGCCAGGGGTGCCCGTCCATGCGTCGCGTCAGCACGAGGTGCCAGCGGCCGGCATCGGTGGGCACCTCGACGGTGACGACGTAGGCGCTCGCGCTCGTGTAGACCGCCGGGGGGCCGGTCACCTCGTGGGCGCTGATGTTGGCGGGGTCGATGTAGGAGAAGTCCTCCGCTGCCGAGGGGGCGAGTAAGGGCTCGAGGTCGGCCCACCAGGTCGCGTAGTCCAGCTCGGGTCGCGCGAAGGCGCGCATTGCCTTGTCGGCGGCGGTGAGGGCGCCGGCCTGGGCGGCGTCGTCCCACGTCGGCACCGGTTCTGCCGACACGGTTTCCTCGGAGTGCTCGTCGACGGCACCCGTGGGTGCCGGAGAGAACTGGTCGAGGTCCGGGGTGGTTGCCGGCGCGGGCGTCTCGTGGTCGTCGTCGTATGGGATCGGGTCACCGGCCGCCGTGGCCGCCGGTGTGCCCGTTGCTGTCGGGGAAGGTGAAGGCTGCGATGGCGTGCAACCGCTCATGACCAAAAGTGCTGTGAGCGTTGCCCCCGCAAGTGTTGCGCCGCCTCGCATATCTGCCTCATTCCGTCGTGTCGTCAGCCTTCAATCGCGGTGCGTTTGCTCCCTTTCGTAAGGTCTCGGCCAGTTCGTCTTTCAGGATGAACCACGTTGTGCCTACCTTGTAGCCAGGGATAACGCCGTCCCGCAACCAGTGGTAGACGCCCTGCTTGGTCACACCAAGCAGTTCAGCTACCTCAGGAGCGGACAGAGTCACCGGCAGCCCGTCGAGCAGTCTGTCGATGCCGTCGGTCACCGTGAGCACCCGCCGCGCAGTGGTCCGCATGTGACCATGCTATACGCTGTAGTACGCAACCGCCATGTTTCGCACGGGATCATCAGGTTTCATCCTCTCTTGTCGTGATCCCTATGTGGCGTTACGATGGCCACATAGGCAACTACCTGCACCATTATTGAGGGGAAGGGTTCGCTGTGACAGAACCGAGCAATCCGTGGCTGTCCAAGCCGATCGAGCAGGAAGCTGCGGCCCCGACGATGGTGGCCAGCCCGATCGCGCCGGCGCTCGGTCCAACCCGTCCTCAGCTCGGGGTCCCCGCCCCAGACCAGGTAGACCGGCTGCCGCAGATGACCCAATCTCGCCCGGCGTCACTTTGGTGTCTGGGTGTCCACGGCGGCGCCGGCGAGTCGTCCGTCGCTGGCCTCGCGGCCGAGTGGGCGGCGGCCGGCCATGCCTGGCCGCAGCTTCCCAACGGCCAGCGCGCCTCGGTGTTGCTCGTGGCCCGGTCGAACATGCGCGGCCTCACCGCTGCGCGATCCGCTGCCACCGAGTGGGCCGCCGGCCTGGTCCCCAACGTCGACGTTGTGGGCCTGCTCCTGGTCGCTGATGCACCTGGGCGTCTCCCGCGGCCGCTGCGTGACCTCGCGCAAGTGGTCGCTGGTGGAGTGCCGCGCAGCTGGCGGCTGCCCTGGATTGAGTCGTGGCGTCTGGGAGAACAGCTCCCTGACGTCCCTCGCGAGGCCCGTCGTTTCGTCGACGAGCTTCACGCCGTTGTACCTGGTGCCCACACCGGGGGCATCACCACCCGAAAGGAACCGTCATGACCCTGCTCAACGATCTGGTGGCTCACGTCGCCACCCTGCCGTCTCTGCTGCCCTTGCAGCTGCCCAATCCTGAGCCGAGCCAGCCGCCCGGCACCGAGGGGTTCTCCGACATCATGGCGTGGGCTAAGTGGGTGGCTCTGACCGTCTGCATCCTGGCGCTGATCGTGGCCGGCGCGATGATGGCGATTCAGTCGCGTCGCGGTGAGGGTGGCGAGCACACGGGCCGAATCGCGATGGGGCTCGCCGGCGTCATCGTGATTTCGGCGGCGGCGGCCCTCGTCGGCTTCCTCGCGTGAGTTGGTGAGTCAGGATGGCTAACGAGGAAAGCGAGCAGCGCAGCCCGTACAGCCGGCCGGGGTTCCTGGCGGCGGCCCTCGTGGTCGCCGTCGTGGCCGTCCTCGGCATCGTCCTGGCCGTGAGCGGTGCGCTGCGCAGCGATCCGGGGGCCGCGTCGACGTCGAGCACGTCGCCGCCAGCCTCGCCACAAAGCAGCGCCCCCGCGCCGTCCCCAACTCCGTCGACGAGTGAGGACGGCGCGAGCGTTTGTGGCCTCCCTGGTGAAGTCCTGGCCGGCAAGCTCACCTCGGCGCCACCGGCTGAGTGGGTGTTCCAGGGCACCACCGGCTACCCGACGTCGACCACCGCCGGTCCCGGCGAGACGAACGCGGAGGGGGTGAGGTACTGCTTCCAGCACTCACCCGAAGGCGCCGTGTTCGCGGCCGCGAACGCGGTCGCTCAGGGCACCGATCCTGGGCACGCTGAGCCGTGGCTGCGCTACTTCCTGGCGGATGGCCCCAACCGCGACGCGGTGCTGGCTCAGGGCGCGGGCTCTGGTGGCAACGGTGGTGCTCGCGTCGAAATTGCGGGCTTCCGGCTCTTGGCCTACGACGGCCAGACCGCGCGCGTCGACATGGCGGTGCGGGGATCGGCTGGCAACGGCCAGACCGTCAATCTGTCGATGGTCTACGACCTGGTGTGGGAGGCCGGCGACTGGAAGCTCGTCGTGACGAACCCGGCTGCGCCAATCAACGTGGCGCAGATTCCGAACGTGTCGGGCTATATCGCCTGGGAGGAGTGAAGGACTCATGGCTGAGTGCACCGGATGGAGCGTGCTCGACCCGCTCTGCCACGCTGAGGCGGCCGCTAAATCGGTCGTGGGAAGTGCCGTCGAAAACGTCGCTAACGCCGTCCTCGAGGCCACAGGTAAGGCGGTGGCCTCGCTGGGCACGATGTGGGTCCACGTCGGCACACCGAACCTGACGGGCACGGGCGGCTCGTCGACGAGCAAGGTTGCGGTCGACAGCGGCGTAACCACAGTCATGAACTACGTCATGTGGATCTCGTTCGCGATCGCCATTCTGTCCCTGTTCATCCTCGGCGGGCTGATCGCGTCGAGGATGCGCGCGGGTGATGGCGTCGCCGCGCTAGGGAAGGTCGGCCTGATCCTTTCCGCGGTCGTCCTCATTTCGGCCGCAAGCGGCATCGTCGGCATGGTGATGCCGAACGGGCCACAAGGGGTCGGCGGCGCCGTCGAGTTCATCCAAGCCCAGCTGTGGTGGTACATGGGCGCGGCCGCCGTGCTATCCGTGATCCTGGGCGGTGTACGCATGGTCTGGGAGCAGCGCGCCGACCCCGGCAAGGACTTGGTGAAGAGTCTGCTGACTCTCGTGGTGGTCGCTGGTGCCGGGGTAACAATCATCGGGCTCTTCGTCACCGCGGCCGACCGCCTCGCCGTGACCATCATCAACAACTCCCTGTCGTGCGACGTCGCCACCGACTCCGCGTGCTTCGGGCAGAACATCGGCGTGCTCCTGGCCCTGTCGTCCGTTCCCGGCGGGCCCGGCCTCGGACTCGGCCCGTTCCTGATGATCGTGCTGGGCCTCGTCGCACTGGTTGCATCGCTGTTCCAGATCGTCTTGATGGTCGCCCGCGGCGGAATGCTCGTGATCCTCGCGGGCATCCTGCCCCTGTCAGCCTCGTTCACCAACACGGAGATGGGGCGGGGCTGGTTCAAGAAGGCGATCGCCTGGACCGTCGCCCTCATCCTCTATAAGCCGGCCGCCGCGATCGTCTACGCCGCGGCCTTCCAGCTGGTCGGCACCAAGACCTTCAACGACGACGGCAGCGGCCTACTCGCCGTCCTGACTGGTCTGATGCTGATGATGATGGCGCTGTTCGCGATGCCAGCTCTGATGAAATTCGTGACTCCCTTGGTCGGCTCACTCGCGGCGGGCGCCGGCGGCGCACTGGCGATCGGTGCCCTGGCGTCCTTGCCCTCGGGTGCGGCATCGCTTGGTCGGCTCGCCTCGGGCTCTGGTGAAGCGGGCGGCTCGGGTGACTCCGGTCCTAGCGGGCCTGGTGGAGGTTCCCAACCGGGCGAGAAGGGCGCGCCTGGCGGCGGTGCCCCCAGCGGTGGCGGTGAGGGTGGCGACCCGAACGCTCCGCAAGAGGCGCCTGGCGCCGGCGGCGCACCTGGTGCCGATGGCTCCAAGGACGCTGCACCAACGAGCGGCGATTCGCCTGAGGCTGCTCCTGGCGGCGGTGGAGGCGGTGGGGGTATCCCTGGCGCCGGCGGATCGCCTGAGGGCCCCGGCGGGACCGATGGCGCACCTGAGGGTGGCGGCGGTCCCGGTGTCCCCGATGGCACGCCGTCGCCGGCTCCCGGCGGTGCAGCTGCTGGCGGTGGTGGTGGCGGTGGCGCAGCCATCGCAGCTGAGGGTGGCGGTAGCGCCGCAGCGGCGGGCCCAGCTGGCGCCGCGCTCGCGGCGGGCAAGGCGGCCGCCGATGGGGTCGTAGACACGACGCAGGAAATCACAAACGAGGCAACGGGAGAGGGTGGCCCTGATGGCAGCAACTAGTGCGGCGAAGCCGCGCACCTACGGAAACTGGCGCAAGCCGACGTCGGCCGGCATCTTGGGCCTCGGCTCGATCGGCACCGCCCTGCTGTTGGGCGGGCTGGTCCTTGTGGTCGTGACCGCTATGGTCGCTGGCCTCGTCGAGGCACTGGTCGTGACGGGCGTACTCGCTGTGCTGCTGCTCCTGCTCCTGGTCAAGGATGCTCACGGCAAGAGTCTGGTGAGCCGCTTGGGCGCACGCCTCGGGTGGTGGTCCGCCCGATCCAAGGGCACCAACATCTACCGCTCCGGCCCGGTGGGTCGAGCCCTGTGGGGCACGTATCAGCTGCCTGGCCTTGCGGCCGGCACACGGCTGAGTGAGCACCACGACTCCTACGGCCGCCCGTTCGCGCTGCTCTACACCCCCGCTACAGGCTCCTACTCGATCGTGCTCGGCACCGAGCCCGACGGGTCGGCGCTCGTCGACCAGGAGCAGATCGACGTGTGGGTGGCCGATTGGGGCCACTGGCTCGCCAACCTCGGTGACGAACCCTCAATCGAGGCCGCGTCGGTGACGATCGAAACCGCGCCAGACTCCGGGACGCGCTTGCGTCGCGAGGTTGCCGGCAACATCGACCCCGACGCGCCGCCGTTCGCTCGCGCCATGCTCGACGAGGTGGTGGGCCGCTACCCGCTCGGTTCCTCGACCGTCAAGGCGTACCTGGCGATCACGTTCGCGGCGGCCCCCCGGATCGGGGGCAAGCGCCGCAAGCCCGACGAGATGGCACGCGAGCTAGCTTCCCGGATTCCCGGCCTGACGGGCTCGCTGCAAGCCACGGGGGCGGGCGCGGCGCACCCGATGAGTGCGCAAGAGCTGTGCGAGGCCATCCGCATCGCCTATGACCCGGCGGCCGCTGTACTCATCGAGGAAGCGCACGCGGCGGGCGAGGTCCCTGAGCTGACCTGGCCTGACGTCGGCCCCTCGGCGGCTGAGGCTGGCTGGGCCGGCTACCGCCACGATTCGGCGTACTCGTGCACCTGGGCGATGACGCAAGCTCCGCGCGGCAACGTTCAGTCCGGGGTGCTACGTCGACTGTTGGCACCTCATCGTGAGATTGCACGCAAGCGCGTCACGATGCTCTTCCGCCCCATCGACGCGGCCCGGGCGGCCGCGATGGTCGAGGCCGACCTACGCGCAGCCGAGTTCCGGGCGACGTCGAGCGACAAGCCGGCCGCCCGCGACTCCCTCGCCGTCCGCGCCGCAGCAGCCACCGCCTCGGAGGAAGCGAGCGGTGCCGGCCTGGTGCAGTTCGGGATGCTGGTCACCGCGACCGTAACCGACCTCGACAAGCGACCCGACGCCCGCGCAGCGATCGACAACCTCGCCGCCACAGCTCGGCTGCGGCTGCGGCCTGTCTATGGCTCTCAGGACTCGGCCTTCGCGGCCGCGCTTCCCCTCGGCCTAGTGCTCTCCAAGCACATCAAGGTTCCCGCTGAGCTCAGGGACAAGCTGTGAGCGGGCGAGCAGACCGCGCCACGCGGAACCGCAAGCGGGCCCGCCGCACTGAGCCGCGGCCGCTGTTCCCGCCCCTGAGGGGCTGGCTGGGCCGCGGCCGCGGCGCCGCCGAGTACGTGCAGCAGGCCGAAGAATGGCGCGGCACGACCGTGCAGGTCTGCGGACTGTGGCCCTATGCCATCGGCACCGGCACCCCCATGATCGGAGTCCCGATCGGCCGCCACATCCACAATGGGGCCACGCTCTGCTGCGATCCCATCAGCTGGTTCCAGCGGGCCAAGCTCATCAGCAACCCAAGCGCATTCATCCTCGGCAAGCCCGGCCTGGGCAAGTCGACCATCGTTCGGCGGATGGCAACCGGCCTCGCCGGCTACGGTGTGATGCCTTTGGTCCTCGGGGATCTGAAACCCGATTACGTCGACCTCATCGAGGCGATGGGTGGCCAGGTCATCACCCTGGGCCGCGGCCGCGGCTACCTCAACGTTCTCGACCCCGGCGAGGCTATGGAGGCCGCGGAGCAGCTGCGTGCTGGCGGCTTTGAAGTGCAAGCGCGCCAGGTGCTCGCAGACGCACACGGCCGCCGGCACACAATGGTTGCCGCCCTCATCACGATCGCCCGCGGCGTGCCGCCCACCGATCACGAGGAAACGATTCTCGACCGGGCCTTGAAACACCTCGACACGAACCACGACGGCGTGCCGGTCCTGGGCGACCTCCTGCGGGTGATTCAGGACGGCCCGCCAGAGGTCCGGGCCGTCGCCCTCGACCGCGGCGACGACAAGCGCTACAAGGCTCGCACCGAGGCTTTGGAAGCGACCCTGATGGGACTCACCGAAGGCGGCCGCCTGGGTGAAACCTTCGCCCGTCAGACCACCAATCCGATGCGACGCGACGCGCCCGTGGTCTATGACGTCTCTGCCATCGACGACACTGAAATGGACCTCCAAGCTGCGGTGCTGCTGGCCTGCTGGTCGGCCGGCTTCGGCACCATCAACGTCGCTAACGCCCTGGCCGACGTCGGCCTAGAGCCACGCCGGCACTACTTCGTGATCCTCGACGAGCTGTGGCGTGCGCTGCGCGCCGGCCGCGGGATGGTCGATCGCGTCGACGCACTGACCCGCCTCAACCGCACTCGTGGCGTCGGTATGGCGATGGTGTCTCACACGATGAGCGACCTGCTGGCCCTGGCCAGCGAGGAAGATCGGATGAAGGCCAAGGGCTTCGTCGAGCGATCGGGCATGGTGATCTGCGGGGGCCTGCCCTCGGCGGAAATGCCACAGCTGACCTCCGCGGTGCCACTCTCACAAGCCGAGCAAAACTTGCTCATCGGCTGGCAGGACCCGCCCGCCTGGGACCCCACGACGGGTCGCGAGGCTGAGCCGCCCGGCCGGGGCAAGTTCCTCGTCAAGGTCGGCGGCCGCCCCGGCATCCCGGTCAAGGTGCAGCTGACCACCACTGAGCTTGCGATCAACGACACAAACAAGCGCTGGCACACGACCTCCCGTGTCGGCCGGCGCGCCGAGGAAGGTGCAGCATGAGCCAACCAACCAACCGTCGCCGCGATCCCGGCGGCGCATCCAGCGAATCAATCCTGCTGTGGGTCGGCATCGCCCTGGTCGTCTCCGTCGTCGGGTCCATCTACGGCGCTGTGCACCTGGGCCACCGATTCGCCAACACGGGTGCCTCGGTCCCCTCCGACCCGTTCACTCTCGTGTTCGGGCTCTTCGGTGGCGACATGGCCTGGCCAGGAACGGCCGGCTGGGTCGTGCTCGGCGTCGAGCTGGTCGCCGTGCTCGCCTTGATCGCCCTCGTCGTCCTCGCATTGCGGGGCAGCCGGCGTAAGCGTTCGCGCGTCGATCGCGCCGCGACCTACATGGGCCGCGGCCGCGACGTCGAGGCGCTCGGCCGCAAGAGTGCAGCCTCGACCGCCACCCGCCTCGGTGTCGCCGGATCACCCGGTGTTCCGATCGGACGGGCGATCGCCGGCGGGCAGCTGCTCTACGGCTCCTGGGAGGACATGCACATCGACATCTGGGGCCCGCGCACCGGCAAGACAACCAGCCGCGCCGTGCCCGCCATCCTGGACGCCCCCGGCGCCGTCCTCGTCACCAGCAACAAGCGCGACGTCGTCGACGCGACCCGTGACGTCCGAGAGGACCGCGGGCCTGTGTGGGTGTTCGACCCACAGGGCATCGCCCTGGAAGAACCCGACTGGTGGTGGAATCCGCTGAGCTACGTCACCGACGAGGTGCGAGCTGCGAAGCTGGCTGAGCACTTCGCCACTGGCTCGCGGGACCCCGGCGCGCGCACTGATGCCTTCTTCGATCCAACCGGTCAAGACCTCCTGGCCGGCCTGCTCCTGGCGGCCGCCCTCGCGGACCTCCCGATCACTCAGGTCTACACCTGGCTAACTCGCCCCCGTGATGACTCCGCGGTCGAGATCCTGCGCGATCACGGATACACGCTGACTGCCGACCAGGTGGCCGGCGTCGTCGCCGCTCCTGAGGAACAGCGCGGCGGCGTGTTCGGCACCGCGCAGCAGATGGCTGCCTGCCTGACCAACCGCCAGGTCGCCCGCTGGGTGACCACCTCGGGGCCCGGCGACGCGCGGCCGCAGTTCCACCCTGACGACTTCGTGCGCGAGGACGGCGGCACTCTCTACTCGCTGTCGAAGGAGGGGCGCGGGACGGCTGGACCTCTCGTGACGGCCCTCACCGTCGCCGTCGTCGAGGCTGCCGAGGAACTCGCCTCCCGTTCCGCCGGTGGCCGCCTGGCCACTCCCCTGCTGGGTGTCCTCGACGAGGCCGCCAACGTGTGCCGCTGGCGCGATCTTCCCAACCTGTACTCGCACTATGGGTCGCGCGGCATCATCCTCATGACGATCCTGCAATCGTGGTCGCAAGGGGTCGAGGTCTGGGGCGAGTCCGGGATGAAGAAGCTCTGGTCTGCGTCCAACGTCAAGGTCTACGGCGGTGGCGTGTCTGAGGTCGGGTTCCTAGCCGACCTCGCGCAGCTGATCGGTGACTATGACCGGCTCTCGTCGTCGACGTCGACGAGCCGCGGGCAGCGCACGGTTTCCCACCAGAACCACCGTGAGCGCATCCTCGACGTCGCGGACCTTTCCGCGCTCCCCAAGGGTCGCGCCGTGGTGATCGCCTCAGGGTCGCGTCCGACGCTGATCCGTACCTCTCCGTGGATGGCTGGCCCTCACGCCGCGGCGGTGCGGGCCTCGATCGCAGCACACGACCCGCAAGCTGCGCGCACCATTGGTGAGGCTCAGGCTTCTCTTACCGCTGTCGAGCCTCAGGAGGCGCTGTGAGCGACTGGGACGAGGACGACTGGGGAACTGATGACCTCCCCGCCCCTGAGGCCCCTGCCGGCGCCACGGCCGGCGAGGCTGACGCCGCTGCGGCGGCCGCGATCGTGAGCGCTCTGGTGACCGATAGTGTGCGCGAGGCCATGCGCCTACGCCTGGCCCCGCTGGCTCAGACCGCCGTCGACCAGGCCCTTACCGGCTTCGCCCTCGGCGCGTTGCACGACCAGGCCAACCGGGCCGCCGGCGCGGCGGTATCCGAGCAGCTGGCTCCCTCGTCGACGCAGCCGGCCGACGAGGCCACCGTCGACGACGAGGCCGCCGTCGACGACGCCAGCGAGGCGGCCCCGCGGCTCTACTACGGTTCCGTCGACGAGTTCGTGAGGGAGTACCTGCGCAACGTCTATCGGCGCCGTGTCGGTGGCCAGCAGGTTTCGCGCAAGTGGGCGGCCCGCTGGTGGCAGTACGACGAGGCGGTGATCCGGCTGGAAGCTCTGTGGCGCAGCTGGGAGCACCTCCGCACCGATCCGGCCACCGGCATGAGTGTGTGGTGGCGCGATCACGCCGACCATCACATGGCTGTGCTGTTCGATGAGGCGGGGCCGTTCGCCGCTGCCGACGATGAGGCAGAGAACACTAACCGCAAGGGCGAGCCGCTGCCCTACATCGCGCCGCCGGCCGGCATGTTCCCTGACGTCCGCGACGACGACCAGGGCTGAGGAAAGATCAAACACGCAAAGGAGGGGGCCGCCGCGGCGGCCCCCTCCTTCGTTCGTCGGCTCAGCGGCCCAAGTTGCGTTGCCGGCCTCCCATCAGCCCGCGCAGCCGGCCCTTACGCGCCTTGGCGGGTCGAGCGGCGGGCTTGACCGCCTCGGTCGCCGGCCGGCCCTGGCTGACGTCGGCTCGCATACGCGTAGCGACCAGCTCGTGGTCGAGGCCCTTGCTCTCCAACTCATGCGCGGTCGCTTCTCGTCGCTCCGCGCTGTCGTAGCTGTTCGCCGCATCCTCGCGCAGCTCGTCGGCTCGATCCTGGCTCTCGGCCGCGGCACCGTCCTGGGCCTTCTCTGCCGCCGGTGCTTCGTCCTGAGTCGGCTCGTCGACGTCAGCTTCGGCCTCGGTGACGTCGAGCGTGTCGCTCTGCTCGACGTTCGCCTCGTCGGCCGCCCTGCGTTCCTCGTGTTCGGCGTCGCGTTCCTGCTGCCGGTGCGCCGCGCGGTCGGCATCCGCGGCGACGTGCTCGGCGCGTGCCTTCCTCTCCGCTGCCTGCCGCTCCTGGTCCTCGATCGTCCACTCCTGGCCCTGAGCGGGGCTCTCCGGTCGATCCTGGCCTGGTCGCAGCGGCTCGGGTTCCGGCCGCTGCTCGTTCTCGGCTGCGGCCTTGGCTGCTGCGGCCCTGGCCTCGTCGACGTTGGCGGCCGCCATCAGCTGCGCTGCCTCGGCGCGATCGCCGGCGTCGGCCTGGGCGGCCGCCCGCTGGGCCCGTTCAGGGTCCACCTCGTCGAGGCGGGCCTGCACCGCCGCCTGCACTGCTCCTGGTTCAGCACCAGTGCTGGTGGCGTCGACGCCGTAGCGCTTGGCCAGCTCGTCCCTCATCCGCAGCTCGGCCCGGGCAAGCTCGGCGTCGTGAGGTGCCCAAGCACGCGCGACCTCGTAGCTGCGACCGATCTTCTCCGGCGTGGCGTGTTCCCACCACTGCGGCTGGTCAAGGTGGGCCAGCTCGGCACGAGCAGCTGCTCGCTCGGCCGTGAACCGCTGCTGTAGCTCCCTCGCCTCGCGTTCGTGCGCCTGCTGCGCGCGGCGGAGCTGCTGCTCGCGCTGTTGGGCGATGACCTGGCCGACCTGGGCGGCCACGGCGACCGCCATCCGAATCTGGCCCTCGATCGCTTCGCCTAGTCCATCATCTGTGTCACTCATGGTTCCGCCTTTCCATCTATCTCGTCGGTCCACGATGTGTGGTCGACCGGGGAGCCGTCGGCTGACTCGGCTTGGCGATCGGGTCGGGCACTGGCGACCCCAGCTCGAGGTCGGCTCCCTGTCCGGCCCGTAGCCTCGTCAGGATCGCCGCGGCCTCTGGGTCGAGTGCCGGTGCCGGCGCTGCGGCCGTCGACGTCGACGCTCCCACCGCCGCGAGCTGCGGTTCGGGAAGTGCCCTTCTGACACTGACCAGTCGCGCTCGGGTGTCCTCGGCCAGCTCGCGCGCGTGGCGGGCCTGGCCGGCCGCGACGTTGGCCTCGTAGACGGCCTGCGTGAGTCGTAGCAGCTGCCGGATCACGACCGCCTGGCCCACGGTGCCGCGGCCGCCGCGGGCTGCGCTAGCCAGCAGCATTGCCGTGCCGGACAGTGCCGCGGTGCCGGCCTTCGCTGGTGGGGTCGTGGGCTGGTAGGTCTGTGCGGACTTCGACAGTGCGTGAGCTGCTGCGGCCAGGTCGCCCGGCTCATCTTCGGTAGCCGTCGACCAGGCGGCGAGCACGCCGGCCGTCTGCCGCGCCACGGTGGCCCACGTGCCTCGATCGTCGAGCGGGACTTGCCGCAGTCGCTCGACCGCGGCACTGACGTCCTCGGCCATCTTGTGCCAGGTCTGGGGGTCTGGATCTCGTGCCTCTAGACCAGGTGCAACCGGCCGGCGGCCGCGCCGTGCGGCGGCCCACTCTGCCGCTGCGGCACCAGCTCCTTCGGGCGAGTCGGGCCAGTCCTTCCGCAGCCGCGGCAGCGACAGATCGCGGCCCAAGTGCCCGCCGCCGTACCAGATCGGCCGCTCTCCATGCTCGGGTCGAGCGGCCACCGAGTAGCCGGTCACGACGTCGCCGCGACCGTCTGCAAACCGGGCCCGCACCAGTAGCCCAGCTCGGCGCATCCGGCGCACGAACTCGGCTTCGTCGGTGGCGGCCGCGGCGCATCCGCGCACTCGTAGCGCGAGCAGGTAGCGGGGCTGGTCGACGCGCAGCTGCTCACGCATCTTGGCGTCCCGCTCCCCTGCCGGCAGAGCGTGCCACGGTGCCAGCTGGCTACCGTCCTTGGCGCGGTCGCGCTCGTACTTGGCGCGGGCCTTACCTCGTGCTTGGGCCTCCCGTTCGGCCGGGTTGTAGCCGCGTGTGGCGCGCTGCGCCTGGACCGATTCCAGGGGTTCCAAACCGTGCTTGGCCTCGATCGCTCGCGACGCCGCCTGCGCTCGCTTGAAGTCGTTCCACGTCGTCGCCTTCGTGCCGTCCTCACGCACGAGATTCACCGCGATATGAATGTGGTCGTTGCCGTTGGTCGACACGCCGTGTCGCACCGCCACCCACCGGCACGGCGCGCGCGTCCCGCCCTGGTCGTCGAACTCCATCGCCCTGATGAAGTCCTCCGCGATCGCCCGCCACTTGTCGTCGTCGAGCTGGCCCTCTTCGGCGCGCAGCGACAACGAACAGTGCCACACATGGCCGCCCTGGACCTCGACGCCGAATGCCTTCCTCGGCCGGTCGAGATGCCGCGCGATCGCCAGTGCCGAATGGTGCCCAAGCTCGTTGTCGTCGTGCCACGCCATCATCGCCGGATCACCCGCGACGAGGTGCGGCTCGGTGTGCTCGTTCGCTCGGCCGGGGCCGACCAGGTAGGCCATCAGCCCGCCCATTCGGGCGCCGCGCACGATGTTGGGGATCACGACAGGCTCAGCTCGTCGACCGCGGCGTCGATCCGTTCAGCAGAGCGTCGCACCGCGGCAAGAGTGGCGGCCAGCTCACCCGTGGGTTTCCCGCCCGTGTTGATCTTCCGGGCGATCTGGTTGAGGTTGTTCGACACCGCCGCGAGCATCCGGTGAATCGCGAAAAGTTCCGCGAGCGCCTGGCGCCGCTCGGTGGCGGTTTCACCCTTGCTTGCAGCGAGGGTCGACTCCACCAGTAGCCGCGGGATCGTGACGTGCTGCTCGGCCGCCAGGCGCAGCAGCAGCCCTTCTTCCTCCGGCGACACCTTGACCTGGTGGCGATGCTGGCGGCCGCCCTCGACGTTGGCGCGTCGACGTCGCCCAAACAGTCGCCCTCCTGCCTGCTCAGCCATCCACCTCACCACCTTCTCTTGCCCAGCGCAGCGCCCCGTCTCCTGGCGGGCCGTGTCACACCTCTAGTGTGCACCAGCACCGGGCCGTCGTCGACGGGTCGGCTCACTTAGGGCACCTAAGTGTATAGCTTGCTCCGTATGGCTGAGTTTCCCGGTGCCCTCGGCATCCGGCGGTGGAACCGTTCGCCGGCCTCGGCCGGCACCGCCAAGCTGCGCCGCTGAACGGTGCCATTGGGTAGCCTGGGATCATGACGAAATCACCCACTCCACAAGAGGCTGTACAGCGCGCCGAGCGGGCGCAGCAAGACCGTATTGATTCGATCCGGCGACTGGCCGAAGCTCGCCAGCAACTCGACGACATTCGCGCCGATGGCGACCGGCGGCGCGCCGAACTAGAGCAGCAGATCAGCGAGTCCATCGCTGCCGCTGAGGCCGACGACACTCGCGCGTTCGTAGCTGCGACGACGGCCGGCTGGTCGGCCGTCGAGCTGCGCAAGATTGGGTTCTCTGAGCCGGCCAAGACTCGTGCTCGCACTCGTCGACGCAAGGCGCCGGCCAAGCCGGCCAGCGAGACGCCGGAAGCGGCGCCGGCTACTGCTCCTGGTCGGTGAGCTTGGGTGCGTGGTCCCCTTCCCCCCGATGCGCTGATGATCTGACGCCACCGCCGACAGTAAAGGGCGCTTCGCGTCACTTCGTGATGCGGCTTCGCCGCACCCTTGACAGCCGCCGGTGGCGTCAGGGGCGGCAATTATCGGGAGGAAGGGGATTCCCTGGGAAGGTGCGGCTCTGCCCTTCCAAGCGCTCGCGAGACGGTCGACTTTCCCACTCCAAGCACGCGCGCGATCTGGGCCACCGTGGCGCCCTCCTGGCGCATCTTGTGGGCCTGCGCGCTCCGCTCGTCGGTCATGACACTTGGCCGCCCTCCGACGCGCCCCTGGGCCCGCGCGTGCGCCAGGCCGCGGCGGGTGTTCTCCCGGATCGTCGACACTCGCAGCTGGGCCAGCACCGCCATCAGTCCGACGATGGCCTCCCCCATCGGTGTCGAGGTGTCGACGTCGAGAAACGGCTCCGTGAGGCTCTTCAATCGCACGCCGCGGCGGCCTAGATCGCGGATCAGCTCAATGGCCATCAGCTCGGTTCCTGCGATCCTGTCGAGTGCGCGGATCACGAGGGTGTCGCCGTCTCTGAGGTAGTCGAGGCAGGCGATCCACTGTGGTCGGTTGGCGGTGGTGCTCGACTCGCCTCGGTCGACGAACACGCGGCCAGCGCCGGCGGCGCGCAGCTCCGCCTCCTGGGCGTCGGGGTTCTGTTCGCGGGTACTCACCCGGGCGTAGCCAACAACACTCATCGCGTGCGTCCTGGGCCGCGGTAGGGCTGCTGCTTGGGCGTGTAGCCGGCGGCCGGCTTGCTGAGCTGCGGTGGCTGCTGAGGGGCCGCGGTCGCGGCGCGCGGATAGCTTGCCGATCGCGGCCCGATTCCCTGCTGAGGGGCCGCCGCCGGCGGCGCCTGGGTGGCGGGCCTGGTCGCTGCTGCGAAGGCTGGATACAGGTACGTGGCGTCGATGGTTGGGCGCATCGGTGACGGCCGGCTCAGCTCGGAGCTGAGGTTCCACATCGTGGGGTCGATGTGGCTGAAGTCGAGTCGGAACGGGCTCAGCTCGGCCACGTGCTGCATGTAGATCTTCGACGTGCGGCCGTTGCCTTCCCTGAATGGGTGAGCCTGGAAGCGAGAACTTTTCGATCTGATGCAACAACCCGTGTTTCCGGGTGTTTTCGGGCTTTGGCGTCGCCAAGCCCGCGTTTGCTTGCGAGCTGAGCGGTGGAGTAGGGCGCGCCGATGCCCCCGACTGGTGCTCAGCCTCGCGATTCCGTGTGGTTTCGCGAGGGCGTGATCCGCGTTGCGAGCCATGTCATCCATCATAGCGTTGCGTTAGATGCAATAATGATGGGATGAGTAAGGATGCGGAGGTGCTGCTACTTCGGCAGCCGGGCGTCGTACCGTTGCACGAGGACGCGGCCGTGTTCAGCGGAATGCTCGATGGGTTCTCCCGCCAGCAGGTGAGCCGGGGCCTCGCCAAGCAGACGATCCAGATGCGCCGCTGGCAGGTGCAGCGGTTCCAACGGTTCGCGGACTCATACCCGTGGGAGTGGTTGCCGGGCGATGTCGAGGACTTCACGACAAGCCTGTTCAGCGGCCCGCGACCGTTGTCGCGCTCGACGGTGCGGATCTATCACCTGACGTTGCGCGCGTTCTGCGACTTCATCACCGACCAGCGCTATGGCTGGGTAGCGGAGTGTCGGTCTCGGTTCGGGTCGGTGCCGACGCAGGTGTGCTTCGAGTGGAACACGGTCGCGCACACCGTCGACTTCGAGGGCACGCCGGGCCGTCGTCCGCTGGACTACGACGAACTGGACGCACTGTTCGCCGTCGCGGACGCCCGCGTGGAGACACTGCGGCAGCAGGGCCGCAAGGGCGCGCTGGCCGCGCTGCGGGATGCCCAGCTACTGAAGACGACCTATGCGTGGGGGCTGCGTCGCCGCGAGGTGCTGGGGCTGGATGTGGTCGATCTGCGCACGAACGCGAAGACACCACAATGGGGTCGGCTCGGGCTGCTGCACGTGCGCCACGGGAAGTCATCGAAAGGGTCGATCCCCAAGCGCCGCTCGGTGTTGTCGCTGCCGGAGTTCGACTGGGCGATCGACGGGTTGCGCGTCTACGTCGAGCAGGTCCGGGAGAAGTTCAGTCCCGGCAATCATCCGGGGCTCTGGCCGACCGAGCGCGGCACCCGCGTCGGTGACCGTTACCTCGACCGGCGGTTCGCGCAGCTCCGCGACGAGGCCGAGTTGTCGAGCGAGCTGACCCTGCACAGCCTGCGACATTCGTACGTGACGCATCTGATCGAACTGGGCTACGCAGAGCAGTTCGTGCAGACCCAGGTCGGGCACGCCTACGCGTCGACGACGGCGATCTACACCTCGGTGACCGACGACTACCGCAACCGCGTCCTGGCGGCGGCGATCGACAAGTTCTACTTCCCGGAAGGAAGCACCTGATGACGACGAAGACGATCACCTGGCGGTTGCGGACGCTGATGGCCGAGCGGGGCATGTTCAAGACCACCGACCTCCTCGAACCGCTCAAAGCCGAGGGCGTCGCGCTCTCCCGCGAACAGGTGTTCCGGCTGGTCACGCAGACCCCGCAACGGCTCAACGTCGAGGTCCTCGCCGCGCTCTGCACGATCCTGGACTGCACCCCGAGCGATCTGCTCGTCCTTGAGCAAGTCGCCACGCAGTCGGTGAAGGCGACGGGGACGGGCGGGAAGATCGAAGACATCGGAGATCTACGACCCGTCCCTGCGCGTATCCAGCGTCCAAAGCCATGACCACGATCCCGCGCGGCACACCACAGCCGGATGGAGTGTTCGGGCGGCGTGTTGCGGCGGCGTTGAGCGCCAAGGGAGGGACCGCGCCGGAACAGACCATCATTGACGCGGCAGAACGGCTCATCGACTCACGGCAACGCAACGGGGTGCTGCGTCTGCTGACCAGTGAACAGTTCGATCCCACCGCGTTGGACGGTGAGACTCCGGTACACGTTCAGGCGCTGCTGGCGAACCTCGCCCGCGGCGGCGCAACCGGCATTCGCTTACCGCTCTGCCCGTCATGCCGCACCAGGAAGGTCGTCAAGGTCCGCAACGAGCACGGTGAGCGCGAGTGCTTCCGCTGTTCACAACGCCGCGCCTACGCCGAGTGCCCCCAGTGCCTGCGAGTAAAGAAGCTCACCGCGACCAACGCCGATGGGCAGCGCGTCTGCCAGCGCTGCGGCCCCGAAGGCATCCCGACGTTCACCTGCGACGACTGCGGGAAGACGGTCACCACCGTCGGGCGCATCAACGGGCGAAGAGTCTGCCTGAACTGCCTGCCGCCGCGCCTGCGTCGCTGCGTCTCCTGCGGACAGCAGAAGAAGATCGCCGCGAACATGCTCCACGGCCCGCACTGCTTCGCCTGCCACAATCGCATTCTCCGCAACGCGGCACCCTGCCCTGGATGCGCTCAGAAACGCATCCTCGCGTTCCTCGGCACCGACGAGCGCCCCTGCTGCGCGGACTGCGCCGGGCAGGCTGCCCGCTACGCCTGCCGCCGCTGCGGCAGCGAAGAGCACCACTACGGTCGCCTCTGCGGGAAGTGCGTCCTCCGCGACCGCTGCGACGACATCCTCACCGGCCCCGACGGTGAGTTCCTTCCCCCGATGCGGGCACTGCGTGACTACCTGGCCGCGCAGCCCCGCCCGGCTCAGATCATCAAGTGGCTGCACATGGGGCCGAGCACGGAGCTGCTGCGCGACATCGCATCCGGCCGAACACCAATCGAGTCGGTGCTCGACACGCCGCGGCCGAGCAAGCCGTTGAGCTACCTGAGGACGCTGCTCCTCGACGCCTGTGCCCTGCCCCGCGACGCGGCGGCCACCAGGCAACTGATGGCCTGGGCGACGCAGACCATCAACGAAGCCCCGGCCGAGCACCACCAGATGCTACGCACATACACGCGTTGGGTGCTACTCCGCAGGGCCAGTCGCGATAGTTCCGGCGACATCTCCGCGGGCGCAGCTCGGCACGTCAAAGCATCCCTGCGCGGCCTGGTCGCCTTCCTCACCTGGGCAGAGGAACAGCAGACACCCCTGCGCGCTCTCACTCAGGCACAGATTGAGGAGTTCACCACCCTCCGCACCGCCCGCCGCTGGCTCCCGCAGTTCCTGGCTTGGGCAGCCGAACGAGATATCACGCCCGACCTCGACATCTCGATGCTCCCTCGCCAAGTTCCCACGATCAGCACGTCCGAAGAGCACCTCGAACACGTCATTCGCGTCCTTGCCACGGATCAAACGATCGCGCTCGACGCACGTCTCGCGGCGCTACTGATAGCGGTCTACGGTCTCCCAGCCAGCAAGGTTCTCATTCTGCGCCGCGACCAGTTCCGCGACCAAGATGCTGCCCTCGACCTCCTCATCGGGGACCGCCCACTCGCGCTCCCCGGTCCGATCGCCGTGCTCGTGCGAGAACAACTCGATCTCCTCTCGGAGGCACCGCCCAATGCCTGGCTGTTCCCCGGGCTGCGCCCCGGCCAGCCGCGTGACCCGCAGTATCTCAACCGGCGACTCCGCCCGCTCGGCGTTACCATCTCCGAATTGCAAAGCACCGCACGATTCCGCCTCGCAGGCGCGGTCCCAGCCAAAGTCCTCGCCGACATGCTCGATTTCAGCGTCGCAACCTTCGAGAACTACGCCCGACTCTCAGGCAGCGCCCGCGGCGACTACCCAGCGCTACGAGAAGCCAGTAAACGACGGGCAGCCCCGGCAGGCTGACCGATCGATTTGCGCGCTGCGGGCTTCTGCTCTAATGGGTATATGGCTCCGAAGTCGTTTGAGACAACTCCCAAAGCTCGTCCAGGTGATCGGGTTGCAGTGATCTCTCCAGCGTTTGCCGCGCCAGCGGTCTCGCTCACGCTGCACGAGCAAGCGATGCGGCGGTTGACCGAAGCCACGGGCTTGATCCCGGTTGAGTACGCAACTACGCGGCAGCTCGGCGCAAGCGCGGAGGCACGTGCCGCCGACGTCACCGCGGCGTTCGCGGACCCGAACATCAAAGCCGTGCTTGCCACGATCGGCGGGGACGACCAACTGACCGTCATTCCGCACATCGA
>RRZU012460260.1_pt1 | contig 22277 bp, 12 predicted proteins | sample 2165561 | NCBI WGS metagenome assembly RRZU01 (sample SAMN10456909, study PRJNA506462) | wastewater metagenome | isolation source: wastewater sludge | place: USA: Moscow, Idaho | reverse complement strand
GAGCCCCGACGATACGCTGGTTGATCAGGCGGTCGAAATTCCGGTTGGCGGCGGTGAAGTCTGGCGCCCGACCGACGGCAAGCCGGCCAGCGGCCGGACAATGCGCCTGAGCAGTGCGCTTGCCTATTCGAAGAACACGATTACGGCGCAACTGATGCAGAAAGTCGGGACAGCCAACGTGATCAAGCTGGCGAAAGCGCTCGGCGTGCGCGAAAGTCCACTGGAGAATGTGCCGTCGCTGGCGCTGGGCGTCAGTCCGGTTACGCTCAAGGAGATGGTCGCGGCGTATGGCACGATCGCAAACGGCGGCGGTTACTTCGAGCCGATGCTGGTTGCGCGCATCGAGGACCGCAACGGTCGGGTGCTCGAGGATTTCGCGCCCGCCAAACCCGAACCCGCGCTCACGCAAGAGGTCGCCTACACGTTGACCGATGTGATGCGCGGCGTCGTCGATCGCGGCACCGGCAGCAGCATCCGCAGTCGTTACGGGATTTACGCCGATGTGGCCGGCAAGACCGGCACCACGCAGGACAGCGCGGACGGCTGGTTTATCTTGATGCACCCTGAGTTGGTTGCCGGGGCGTGGGTTGGCTTCAACGACAGCCGCATCACGTTGCGCAGCGATTACTGGGGGCAGGGTGCGCACAGCGCGTTGCCGATTGTCGGCGATTTTTTCCGCAGCGCGCTGAACAGCGGCGCGATCGATTCGCGTGTCCGCTTCGGGACTCTGGAACAGCAGGCCGCAGTGCGACTGCCTGCGCCGCCGCGCGCCTCGGAGCCCGAGGTTCAGGCGTCGGATATGGCTTCCGAGCCGGATTCTCAACCGGATTCTCCGGAGCCGGCTGAAGCCGTGGAGGCGCCGCGCAGAGAGGCTGCCCAAGCGTCAGGTTCCGCTGCAGGGAATTAAACAGTTGGCTTTGATTTATAAAAAAACACATACAAATCAAATACTTGCGTTTATTTTGGAAAGCGTGTCCGCCACCGCTCGATTGCGTTCCCAAACAAAACGCCCCGGAATTTCCGGGGCGTTTTGTTGATTATTGCTGGGCGGTCTTTTTCTTGAACGCTTCTTCCTGCCATGGCAGGGGCACGAGAATGTCGTTCAGCGTGAATTCGCCTCCTTCGAGCGTCGCTGCGGCGGTTAGCAGATCACCTTCGACCTTGATCAGCTTCTGGTCGGCGAGGCGGTTGATCTGACCCTCGACGAACTGGCTGGCCAGATAGTCGAGGTCGGCGCCGCTGACACCGGAGTCTGGCCCGCCGAACATGCTGCGCGCCTGCCACATCACCAGCGTTTCGACGATCTTGCGCGGAACGGTGAAATCGGCCTTGGCCGAAAGCTTGTTGACGAGTTCGACCGGCTGGTCGAGATCCTTTTCCTTGAAGCCCTTCAGGCCCAGTCCGGCCGAGAATTTCAGCGTGCCTTCCGGCAGCTTCACTTCGAGCTTGCGGATGCCGAAACGCGGATCGTTGGTCAGCAGCGGCATGCCGTGCGCCTTGGCCAGCTTAACGATCTCGTCGGTCAGTTCGTCGCGTTTTAGCGGGCGTTTCTGCAGCTTGTTGAATTCGTCGTTGAGCTTGGCGAGCGTCGGTCCGTGCAGGTGGGCGGCCTCGGCCTGCAGTTCAGCCGGGCCGTAGGCCTTGTCGTTGAGCGTCAGTTTGGCCAGGTTGATCGCGGCTTCGCCGTCGATGAAATCACCGGATTCGCCGAGCTTGCCGCTATAGGTCAGGTTTTCCAGGACGATCTTCAGCGGGTCCTCATCTGCAATGTTCAGCGCGAAGTTGGCCAGCGAGGCGCGTGTGCTGCCCAGCATCAGCCCGGCCTTGCCGCGCGTATGGTCGACGCCGAATTCGAGTTTGCCGAAGCTGACATCACCCTTGTCCTTGGCCGATGCGGTCATGCCGGGCGCGAGCGCGTTGAGCTTGATGCGGTTGAAGTCGCCGCCGTAGTCGATCGTCGCGTTTAGTCCTTGCCACTTGGCCTTGATGCCGGAGATGGCTTCTTCGTAATCGAACGCAGGAACCTTGATCTTGATGACGCCGTCATCGTTGAAGCCGATACGGTTTTCGACCTCGATCGGCTTCTGGGCGCCGAAAAAGCGCGAGAGCAGTTTTTGCGTTTCTGGCGCGAACTTCAGTTCGGTCTGCACGACGGCCTTGGCCGGGCGTGGATTGAATTGACCGATCAGCGGGAACGGGCCGTGCAGCACGCGGTTCGTGTAGGTGACTTCCAGTGCGGGGAGTGGCTTGCCTTCCTTTTCCAGCAGGAAGCGGTAAAGCTCGGGATTGACGGCAAGCGTTGCCGTTTCGGTCGAACTGAACCAGCCACGCTGGTAGGTGCGTCCCTTGACGACAAAGTAAGGCTGGTCGGCCAGCCACTTATGCTGTCGTTCCAGCGTGGCTTCGGCGCTCTTGCCGGCATAGTAGGCCCCGCCGACCCACAGGACGGCTACGCCAGCCAAGGCTGCAACACTACCGAGTACGATCTTTTGCTTCACCGTTCATTCCTTTTTGCCGATCCGAAACGGGCGCGCGGGGCGCCCGCCCGCCGATCAGATGCGCTGTGCGAGTTCCTGCGCCTTGCCGAGGTAAGACCACGGCGTCAATTCCTTCAGCCGCGTTTTTTCAGCCGCCGGAATTGCCAGACTGTCGATGAACACGGCCAGCACTTCGCGACTGATGCCGCTCTTGCCGCGAGTAAGTTCTTTCAGTTGCTCGTACGGGTTGGGAACACCATAGCGACGCATGACCGTCTGGATCGGCTCGGCCAGCACTTCCCAGTTGCGGTCGAGGTCGGCCTGCATCGCGACACGGTCGGCCAGCAGCTTGTTCAGGCCCTTCAGGCACGAAGCATAGCCGAGCTGGCTGTAACCGAGGCCGACGCCCATGTTGCGCAATACGGTCGAGTCGGTCAGGTCGCGCTGCCAGCGCGAGATCGGCAGCTTTTGCGACAGGTGGGTCAGCACCGCGTTGGCGAGACCGAGGTTGCCTTCGGAGTTCTCGAAATCGATCGGGTTGACCTTGTGCGGCATCGTCGACGAGCCAACTTCGTTTTTGTTGACCTTCTGCTTGAAGAAGCCGAGCGAGATGTAGCCCCAGATGTCGCGGTTCATGTCGACGAGGATCGTGTTCACGCGGGCGAAGTTGTCGAACAGCTCGCTCATGTAATCGTGCGGCTCGATCTGGATCGTGTACGGGTTGAAGCCGATGCCGAGCGATTCGACAAAGCGGCGGCAGAAGCTTTCCCAGTCGACGTCCGGATAGGCGGAAAGGTGGGCGTTGTAGTTGCCAACCGCGCCGTTGATCTTGCCGAGGATCTCGACTTTCTCGAGGCGGGCAATCTGGCGCTCGATCCGGTAGACGATATTGGCGATTTCCTTGCCCATCGTCGTCGGTGTGGCCGGCTGGCCGTGGGTGCGGCTCATCATCGGCGCATCGGCGAGTTCGTGCGCGAGTTCGGTCAGACGGGTGACGATTTCGCGCAGCTTCGGCAGCATCGCTTGCTCGCGCGCGCCCTTCAGCATCAGCGCGTGCGACAGGTTGTTGATATCCTCGGAAGTGCAGGCGAAATGGATGAATTCGCTGGCGGCGCTGACCTCGGCGTTACCGGACAGACGCTCCTTCAGCCAGTATTCGACGGCCTTTACGTCATGGTTGGTCGTCCGTTCGATCGTTTTGACTTCCAGGGCATGGTCGGGCGAGAACTGGGCAACCACGGCATCGAGTTCGGCGATCGTCGTGGCCGAGAACGGTTTGATTTCGCCGATCTCGGTTTCTGCGGCCAGCGCCTTGAGCCAGGCCACCTCGACGGTGACGCGGTTCTTGATCAGCGCATATTCGCTGAAGTGCGGGCGCAAATCGGCCAGTTGTTTTTCATAACGGCCGTCGAGCGGCGAAAGGGCAGTGAGGGCTGAAAGCTCCATGGCGCGAGCAAATCCTGTGATCAGAAAACAAACGCCGCATTTTACCACAGCGCAACAGGCGATTCCGGCCGGATGACGGAATCCGTATGTGAAAAAGCCCCACCTTGCGGCGGGGCTTTCGTGGATTGCTGTCGGTTTAGCCGAGGAACTTGCGCGCGTTGCGGAACATCCGTAGCCACGGGCTGTCTTCGCTCCAGCCCGCCGGATGCCAGCTGTTCTGCACGGTGCGGAACACGCGTTCCGGGTGCGGCATCATGATGCTGAAACGGCCGTCGGCGGTCGTGACGCCGGCGATGCCCTGCGGGCTGCCGTTCGGGTTGAACGGATAGGTTTCGGTCGGCTTGCCGACGTTGTCGACATAGCGCATCGCGACGATGGTCTGCCCGATGTCGCCCTGCTGGCTGAAGTTCGCGAAGCCTTCGCCGTGCGAGACGACAACTGGCATCTGGCTGCCAGCCATGCCGCCGAAGAACAGCGACGGTGATTGCGGCAACTCGACCATCACGAAGCGTGCTTCGAATTGTTCGGATTGGTTGCGGGTAAACTTCGGCCAGGCTTGTGCGCCCGGGATGATGCCTGACAGGTTTGCCATCATCTGGCAGCCGTTGCATACGCCAAGACTGAAGGAGTCGCTGCGCGCAAAGAACGCTTCGAACTCGGCGCGGGCGCGCGGGTTGAACAGAATCGACTTGGCCCAGCCTTCGCCGGCGCCGAGTACGTCGCCGTAACTGAAGCCGCCGCAGGCGACGATGCCGTTGAAGTCCGCGAGCGAAACACGGCCTTCGATGATGTCGCTCATATGCACGTCGAAGGTCTTGAAGCCGGCACGGTCGAAAGCTGCAGCCATTTCAACCTGGCCGTTCACGCCCTGTTCGCGCAGCACGGCCATTTTCGGACGTGCGCCGGTTGCGATGAAGGGCGCGGCGATGTCCTCGCTTGGATCAAAGCCGAGGCGGGCGAACAGGCCGGTGTCGCTCTTGTCGGCGATGCGGGCATATTCGGCATCGGCGCAAGCCGGGTTGTCGCGCAGGCGCTGGATGCGCCAGCTGGTTTCCGACCAGGCCTGTTGTAGCGAAATGCGGGATTCGTCGAGCAGCAGGCGATTCTGTTTGCGGATCCTGAGTGCGTCGTTGGTGTTGATCGAACCGACCACATGCAGTTCGGCAGAGAGACCCGCGTTCATGAAGGCAGCGATCACAGCAGGAGTGTCGCTGCGCTTGACCTGCAATACCGCGCCGAGTTCCTCGTTGAACAGCACGCCCATGGCGCGACCGTTCTCGGCGCGTGCGATGTCGTCCGGGGTCAGATCGTGTCCGTTGTCGCGCTGATGGCGACGGCGGTCGATGCACAATTCGTCGATTTCCAGTGTTACGCCCAGGTGGCTGGCGAACATCATTTCCGCGACGGTTGCGAGCAGGCCTCCGTCCGAACGGTCGTGATAGGCGAGGATGCGGCCTTCGGCATTCAGTTTTTGCATGGCGGCGAAGAATGCGGCGAGGCGTTCCGCACTGATGACATCCGGTGCGCAGTTGCCGGTCTGCTTGTAGACCTGAGCGAGTGCAGATCCGCCAAGGCGGCAGAGGCCGCTGCCCAAATCGATCAGCAATAGATCGCTTTCGGCGTCGTTGACCAGTTGCGGCGTCAGTGTCTTACGCACATCGGTAACTGGCGCGAAGGCAGAGACGATCAGCGACAACGGTGCGGTCACCTGCTTTTTCTCGCCGGCTTCGTCCCAGACCGTCTTCATCGACAGCGAATCCTTGCCGACCGGGATCGAGATGCCAAGGTCGCGGCACAGGTCGAGCGCGACGGCCTTGACGGTGTCATACAGGTTAGCGTCTTCGCCCGGGTGTCCTGCGGGCGCCATCCAGTTCGCAGAGAGCTTGATGTCACCGATCTGGCCGATTGAGGCTGCGGCGATGTTGGTCAGCGCTTCGCCGACGGCCATGCGGCCGGATGCCGGGCCTGAGATCAGCGCGAGCGGGGTGCGTTCACCCATCGACATCGCTTCGCCGAGCGTGGTGTTGTAGCCCATCGTCGTCACACCGACGTCGGCGACCGGAATCTGCCACGGGCCGACCATCTGGTCGCGCGCGGTCATGCCGCCAACGGTGCGGTCGCCAATCGTGATCAGGAAGTTCTTGTCGCCGACGGTTGGCAGGCGCAACACGCGGTAGGCAGCATCCTTCAGGTCGATCGTGGACGAATCAAAGCACGGCAGTTCCGGCTGACTGCGGGCCACATCGCGCGTCATCTTTGGCGGTTTGCCGAGCAGCACTTCCATCGGCATGTCGACCGGGCTGTTGCCGAAATGCTCGTCGGTCACGATCAGTTGTTTTTCGGTTGTGGCGCGACCGACCACCGCGAACGGGCAGCGTTCGCGTTCGCAGATTTCCTCGAAACGCATCAGGTCCTGCGGATCGATCGCGAGCACGTAGCGTTCCTGCGATTCGTTCGACCAGACTTCCTTCGGCGACATGCCGCGTTCTTCGATATGGATCTTGCGCAGCTCGAACACCGCGCCGCGGTCGGAGCCGTCAACGAGTTCCGGGAATGCGTTCGACAGGCCGCCCGCGCCGACGTCGTGGATCGATAGGATCGGGTTGGCTCCGCCGAGCTGCCAGCAGCGGTCGATGACTTCCTGTGCGCGACGTTCGATTTCCGGGTTACCGCGCTGGACCGAGTCGAAGTCCAGGTCGGCGGCATTGGTGCCGGTCGTCATTGATGAGGCTGCGCCGCCGCCCATGCCGATCAGGAAGCTCGGGCCGCCGAGCTGGATCAACAGGGAGCCTTCCTGCAGTTCGTGTTTTTTGACATGAATCGCGCTGATCGCGCCGAGACCGCCGGCGAGCATGATCGGTTTGTGGTAACCGCGGCGTTCGCCGTTCACGTCTTCTTCAAACGTGCGGAAATAACCGCAGATGTTCGGCCGGCCGAATTCGTTGTTGAACGCTGCGGCGCCGATCGGGCCTTCGATCATGATATCGAGCGCGGAGGCGATGCGTTCGGGCTTGCCATACGCCGGATCTTCCCACGGCTGGATTGCACCGGGGATATTCAGGTTTGAGACGGTGAAGCCGGAAAGGCCGGCCTTCGGCTTGGCGCCGCGGCCTGTCGAGCCTTCGTCGCGGATTTCGCCGCCGTTGCCGGTCGATGCTCCCGGGAACGGGGAAATCGCGGTCGGGTGATTGTGGGTCTCGACCTTCATCAGGATGTGCGAGATTTGATCGTCAAAAGCGTACTCGGCCGAGTCCGGCTGCGGGTAGAAGCGCTCGATTTTCGCGCCTTCGATGACCGACGAGTTGTCGGAGTAGGCGACGACCGTGCCTTCCGGATGTGCCTTGTGCGTTTCGCGGATCATGCCGAACAGGCTCAGAGGCTGTTTTTCGCCATCAATGATGAAGTCGGCATTAAAGATCTTGTGGCGGCAGTGCTCGGAGTTGGCCTGTGCGAACATCGTCAGTTCGACGTCGGTCGGGTTGCGGCCAAGCTTTTGGTAGTTTTCGACCAGGTAATCGATTTCGTCGTCGGACAGTGCGAGACCGCACTGGCTATTGGCGGTCTCGAGCGCGGCGCGGCCGCTGGCAAGCAGGTCGACCGACTGCATTGGCTTCGGCTCGAAATGCTGGAACAGATGGTTGGCGGCGTCGAGCGAGTCGGCGACCTGCTCGGTCATGCGATCGTGGATCAGCGGCTTCAGCGCGTTAAGCGCGGCTCCAGTGAGCGCTTGGCCGTTGGCATCGGTCGCGTAGACCGCCATGCCGCGCTCGATGCGCTGCACGGATTTCAGACCGCAATGCTCGGCGATGTCGCTGGCCTTCGAGGACCACGGCGAAACTGTGCCGGCGCGTGGCAGCACTAGCAGCGGATTGCCGACCGCGCGGGCCGGGACTGCTGGTTCGCCGTAGCTGAGGATGCGGGCTAGGGTTTCGCTTTCGGAAGGCGCGAGCGGCGCGCTGGCCTCGGCGAAATGCCAGAACTCGGCGTAAAGACGGGCCGCATGGCCTTGCGCGGCCAGTGCCGCTTCGATCTTTTCAAGCCGGAAGGTGGAAAGTGCGGCGCCGCCGCGAAGTTTGAGCACGTCTGCCATGAGAGCGAATCCGGAAGGGCTGGAAAACAAAGGCGTAATGATAGCAAATAATAGCGACTCTTCCGTTGCCGCTTGCCAAGACTTTCGCCTGCGCGACGATTATCATGGCGGCTTGCAAAAAAAGCGGCCGTGCCGAACCCGCGCGGCGGCTGGAAATACTGGAGAGTCATGGACATACAAGCAGCAACGGTTCCGCTTCAATTCGGCCGGCGGCGCTACCTTTCCTGGAACGAGGTGCAACGGCAGAAATATGGTGGTCGGGTGCAGAAAGTTTCGGTCGCGGCAGGATTCACCTGCCCGAACCGCGACGGCAGCAAAGGCGTCGGTGGCTGCACGTTCTGCAATAACGACGGCTTCACGCCGTCCTATCTGAAGGAAAGCGGTGAAATCACCGCGCAGCTCGACATAGGGCTGAATTTCCTGCTGCGCCGCTATCCGGAAACCCGGCATTTCGTCGCCTATTTTCAGGCCTACAGCAACACCTACGGCGATTTTGAACGGCTGCGCGCAGCCTACGAAGCCGCGCTGGCGCATCCGAAAATCGACGGGCTGGTGATCGGCACGCGGCCCGACTGCGTGGCCGATGAGGTGCTCGATTACCTGGCCGAGCTTTCCCGAACGAAAATCGTCGAGCTCGAACTTGGCATCGAGTCCTGCGATAACGCGGCGCTGGCGCGAGTCAACCGTGGCCACGATTTTGCGGCGACGGTCGACGCGGTCGAGCGCGCTGGCGCGCGTGGCCTGCAGGTCGGCGGGCATCTGATGTTCGGCCTGCCCGGTGAGTCGCGCGAGTCGATGCTGGCCGGCGCAAAGAAGCTGTCGCAATTGCCGCTGGCCTCGCTGAAATTCCACCAGTTGCAGATCGTCAAACATACGCAACTGGCGAATGCGTGGCGGCGTGATCCCGCGAGCGTGCCGCTACTCAGCGCGCAGGAATACCTCGAACTGCTGGCTGATTTTCTCGAGCGTTTGTCGCCGGAGATCGCCATCCAGCGCGTTGGCAGCGAGGTTCCTCCCGCGCACAAACTTGCGCCGGAATGGAACCTTCGTCTGTCCGAGCTCGCGCCGCGGCTTGATGATCTGCTGGCCGAAAGAAAAACCTGGCAGGGGAGACTTTACAGCGCGAAATAATGTCGCTAATATGGCGCCCTCTCTGCACTGGCCCCAAGCCGGTGTGACGGACGGAAGTCCGAGGATTTCAGGCCGACATGGTGAAATTGGTAGACACGCTATCTTGAGGGGGTAGTGGCCACAGGCTGTGTGAGTTCGAGTCTCACTGTCGGCACCAACGAAAAAGCCGGTTCATTGCGAACCGGCTTTTTTCCATTCGGGCTTCGCGCCGGTCTTTGTTAGAATTCGGTTTTTACGCCGACAAGCCAAAGACCATGAGCCGATTCTGGAGCCCCGTCGTCAGTCAACTCACCCCCTATGTGCCGGGCGAGCAACCCAAGATCGACAAACTGATCAAGCTGAATACCAACGAGAACCCGTACGGCCCGTCGCCGAAGGCGATTGCCGCGATGCAGGCTTCGGTTGGCGATGCCTTGCGACTTTATCCGAACACGGAAAGCCATCTGGTTCAGGATGCCGTCGCCCGGTTTTACGGCATCGCGCCGGAAGCTGTTTTTGTCGGCAATGGTTCCGACGAAGTGCTCGCGCTGGCGTTCGCTGGTCTGCTGAAGCACGATAGGCCGCTGCTTTTCCCAGACATCACCTACAGCTTCTACCCGGTTTATTGCGGCTTGTTCGGCATCGAATACCGCAAGGTGCCGCTTGCCGATGATTTTTCGATCCGCATCGAAGATTACGACCAGGACTGTGGCGCGATCATCTTTCCGAATCCGAATGCGCCGACCGGACGCTTGCTGCCGCTGGCTGCAATCGAAGCGCTGCTCGCCGCGCATCCCGATCAGCCGGTGGTCGTCGACGAGGCGTATATCGATTTTGGTGGCGAAACCGCAGTGCCGCTGATTAGCAAATACCCAAACCTGCTGGTTGTGCAGACCTTGTCGAAATCGCGCTCGCTCGCCGGCATGCGCGTCGGTCTTGCGATTGGTTCTCCGGAACTGATCGAAGCGCTGGTGCGGGTCAAAAACAGCTTTAATTCGTACCCGCTCGATCGGGTCGCCCAAGCCGGCGCTGCGGCGTCGTTCGGCGATGTCGACTATTTCGAGCAGACGCGCAACGCGGTGATCGCGAGCCGTGAACAACTGGTCGCGGAACTGGCGCAGTTGGGCTTCGAGACGATCCCGTCAGCAGCGAATTTCATCTTCACGCGCCATCCACAACGCGACGCCGGCTGGCTCGCCGCCCGGTTGCGCGAGCGCGCAATTATCGTCCGTCACTTCAGGCAGCCGCGTATCGAGCAGTTCCTGCGCATCTCGATCGGCACGCCGGAAGAATGCGCGGCGCTGGCGCAGGCATTGTGTGAAATGCTGGCTTGATTTAAAAATCGTTATAAATCAATTAGTTATACAAAATCCCCGGTATTGCCGGGGATTTTTCTTATGGGCGACGTTTAGCCGAGGCGTTGGGCGACGATGTCCCAGTCGACGAGCTTCCAGTATGCCTCGAGGTAGTTCGGGCGGCTGTTGCGGTAATCGATGTAGTACGCATGTTCCCAGACATCGGCGGTCAGCAGCGCGACGTCGGCGGTCGTCAGCGGCGTTGCCGCGGCGGTCGTATTGACGATGTCGAGGCTACCGTCCGGTTTCTTGACGAGCCAAGTCCAGCCGGAACCGAAATTGCCGGCCGCGGCAGTGTTGAACGCCTTCTTGAATTCGTCGAACGAGCCCCACTTCGAGTTGATTGCATCGAGCAGCTTGCCCGAGGGCGCACGGGCTTCGGAGGCTGGGTTCGGCTTGAAACCGAACCAGAAGAACGTGTGGTTCCAGACCTGCGCGGCGTTGTTGAACAGGCCGCCGGCCGGCGCCGACTTGACGATGTCTTCAAGCGACTTCGCTTCGTTGTCGGTGCCCTTGATCAGGTTGTTCAGATTCGTGACATAAGTCTGATGATGCTTGCCATAATGGTACTCGAGCGTTTCCTGCGACATGTGCGGGACCAGCGCGTCGAGGGCATAGGGCAGGGCGGGCAGTTTGTGCTCCATCGTTTTCTCCGTTCAGGTGAGTGGTGCCTTAAAGATTATGCTTCCCTTTCTCGTTTTCAAGGGCAGTTTTTACCGAAACGGCGGGCGTGTGGTATCTTGGAAATAATGGTGCGGCACTGCCGCATGAACTGGTCTGATGAGGAAACATGAGCATTCTCTCCCTGATTATCGCGCTGGCGCTGGAACAGTTCCGGCCGATCAGCAGTCGCAATCCGTTTTATCTGGCGTTCATTCGTCTGGCCAACCGGCTCGAACGGGCGATGGATGCCGGTGAATACCGCAATGGCGTGCTGGCCTGGCTGATCGCGGTGCTGCCGCTGGTCGTGCTCGGGGCGGGCGGCTACTGGCTGCTGCTCGTCAAGGGCAGCGTGATCCTCGCGCTGGCCTGGAATATCGTGATCCTCTACCTGACGATGGGTTTTCGCCAGTTCAGCCATGCGTTCACCGGAATTTCCAAGGCGCTGCGCGGCGACGATACCGAGGCCGCGCGCGAATTCCTGGCGGACTGGACTGGCCAGCCGACATCCGAGCTGACGCCGGACGAGATCGCCAAATTGACGATCGAGCAGGGGGTGATCGACTCGTACCGCTACGTGTTCGGCACGATCTTCTGGTTCGTCGTGCTCGGCTGGCTGGCCGGCCCGGCCGGCGCGCTGGTCTACCGCGCGGCCTGCCTGCTGCAGCAGAAATGGCGCGGCAACGAATCGTTCGGTGCTTTTTCCGCGTGGATCCTGTCGGTCATGGACTATGTGCCGGTGCGGTGTGCCGCGATCGGTTTCGCGATCATGGGCGATTTCGAGGATGCCGTGTACTGCTGGCGCGAACAGGCCAAGCAATGGGTCGACTACGACTACGGCATCCTGCTTGCGTCGGGCGCCGGCGCGTTGGGCGTGCGGCTCGGCAATACCGTGCACCAGGACCACACCGTGCGCTTCCGTCCCGAGCTTGGCATCGGCGAGGAAGCGAACGCCAACTATCTCGCGAGCGCGGTCGGCCTCGTCTGGCGTTCGGTGCTGCTGTGGCTGGCGGTGATCCTGCTGTTTTCGGCTGCGCAGTGGCTGGCCTGACGGGCTGCTGGAATCTATGGAAACGGGCGCTGCGGCGCCCGTTTTTTTATCGAGGCTAGGAGGTCTTTGGAGTATTCATTCCGGAATTGGCGGGGCGGGCTTGTGGATATGGTGACATCGGGAGGAGGGGCTACGCCCTGCCTGCTGATTCCAGGCAAGCCAAGGACAGGCTATAGCTGAAGCGGCTGTCTGATATTTTTTTAAAACGATTTACCATCAAATTTCGCAAGAATCTTGCCCGTTTCACTCTGAAGCTTTTTTACCACATAACTACGATAAAATAAGGCGAAAAATTGACATGTACACTACACTTTTACTTGTCGGTACGGCATGAGATGTGCGGCAAATAATCCAAATCTATTTAATCGATTTACTTCGCACGGATCTGCTCGGCTGGCATAAACCTTAAACATGAGAAGGAGGTAGTCTGATGCAATCAAAAAAAATTGCGAGATACGGGCTGGCTGCGTTTGGAACCGCACTAACCTTGCTGACATTCGGCTGCACTGGGGACGACAACGAGGAAACAACCTATACGCCTTATGCTGGCACCCCGCTCGAAGCGGTCACAAATGCACCATTCCCCGTGCCGAAATTTGTAAGGCCGTCTTTCCCGAACCGGACGTTCAATGTCGTGGACTACGGTGCCGACACCTCTGGGGCGAAAAAGAGCACTGAGGCTTTCGCCAAGGTAGTTGCCGCCGCCAAGAAAGCTGGTGGGGGCAAGATCCTTGTCCCTGCTGGCAAGTACCTCACGGGTCCGATCCAGATCACCAGTGACAACGGTTCCTGCGACAACATCGACCTGCATGTCGACAAAGGCGCCGACATTACCTTCTCTGCCGATTTCGCAGACTACCTGCCGGCAGTACTTTCCCGCTGGGAAGGCATGGATGTGATGAACTACTCGCCTCAAGTTTATTTTCGCGGCTGCAAGAATGTGGCGCTGACAGGCGAGGGAACGCTGAATGGCCAAGGCTGGAATTGGTGGCAATGGAAAGGCAATGTTTCCACTGAAAAAGTGGATCCCAACAACCCGAACCAGACGGTCTCGCTCGACAAGGGTATCGACTTCACCAGCGAGTACGCCACTGCTGTTTACAAGACCTACGTAAGAGCGGACGTTAACCCCCCCGTGCCACCGGAAAAACGGTTTGTCGCCGCCATGGACCAGACTCAACTTCCCGCCGGCCTTACCTCCGCCACAGCTACCCCAAAGATAAACAAGTACAGATCCTTGCTTAATTTGCCAAACGGTATGTGGGGATTCCTGCGCCCGTCGATGATCGAATTCCACACCTGCAAAGATGTCCTCATGGAGGGAGTTACGGTCAAGTACGGTCCGTTCTGGATGATTCACCCCATTTATTCCGAGAATATGATTTTCCGGAACATCAACGTGCAAAGTTATGCGCAAGGTGACGTCTACCCGTACACCGATGGCAAGGGTGTGTCGTACCCAACAGGCAAAATTCCCGTAACCACGATACCTGGCGTAGTAAACGTGACATATGGATCAAAGCCCGCGAACGGTGACGGCCTTGACCCGGATTCCTCCAAAAGCATCCTTATCGAGGATTCCTTCTTCAACACCAGCGATGATGTGATTGCGATCAAGTCGGGGCTGAATGAAGATGGCTGGCGGGTAAACAAGCCGAGCGACACCATCGTCATCCGAAGAATCAAGTCGGGTGTCGGGCATGGCGGCGTTACTGTGGGCAGTGAGATGTCAGGCGGCGTTCGTAACGTGTTTGCATTCGACTCAGACCTGACTGGTGACCGGGCGTTGAGAATCAAAACCCTTCCTGGCCGTGGCGGAGAAATCCGGAATATCTATTACGAGAATATCCGGGTAAAGGGCGTGGTGCAGGCACTCGAAGTGACGAGCAACTATCAGAGCGGAACTGTCTCCCCGAGCAATTTCCTTCCTTCAACGAAAGCCCACATTCCGGTTTTTGATGGACTTCACTACAAGGACATCAAAGGCACGGCATGTGTCAGTGGCGTGAATAGCGACGGGACTGCATGTACCGCCGCTGCATCAGGGAAGACTCCAGCGGCTGCGATTTACCTTGAAGGGATTCCGGAAAACGTCAATAAGGATCCGATCTATCCCACGGCAGCTTCTCCGATCAAGAACGTCACATTCGATAACTTCGTCATCGCGGCTGCAGACTACACTTGGAACTGGGGAGATTCGGCTTTCCTGAATCGGTTCCCTAGCACGTTGGTCAGCACGCCGGCCAAGAGCAGCGACAAATACTATCTGGCGGATGGCTCCCCCAAGACCTGTTTCAATGCATGCGTAAAGATGAACAATGTAAAGGTTTCAGCTACGTCTACAAGCAGCTCGACTTTTACGAACGGTCCATCTTTAGATATCGGCACCAACGGTATCGTTGCAGGTACAGGTACGCCATTTGCCTGCGTCATGACTCCTGGCGCTTTGTGCGAATAGGGTAATCAGGCATCCGAATCCCTTGGCATGGTGAATTATCAGCCAGAGCCTGCCATGCCGGGGATTCAGACGTAGTTGTTACTGCATGATTTGGCCGGCTGTTTGGATTTTTACTTCAACCCCATATGCCGGCCAGTCAATATTTCCTTCCCGACGAAGTCTGGTGGAAACCTCGATGCGTTGTCTCAAGCTGCTGGGTGAGCGGGTGACAGTGTGCGTGGTATAAATCCATCAGGGGGAATTCGCCCCATCCCTGATTTGCGCAATAAAGCCTGCTTGTTGAAAAAATAAATATAAATCAATTACTTATAATTTTTTGTTGTGGTTTTGTTGGCGGCAGGCTTGAGAGATCCCATCTTGGCTGGATGCCGAAGCCGCTGGCTGCTTGGGCGAATGCGAGCCGCTGCGCGCCGGCGAAGGCGATCATCGCGCCGTTGTCGGTGCACAGTGCGAGCGGCGGGTAGAACACTTCAAAGCGGCGTTTGGCGGCGGCCGCGTCGAGCGCTGCGCGCAACTGCCGGTTCGCACCGACGCCGCCGGCGATCACCAGGCGCTTCATCCCAGTCTGCTTCAACGCAGCCAGCGATTTTTTCAGCAGCACCTCGACGATCGCTTCCTGGAATGCCGCGCAGATATCGGCCGTGGTCTGCTCGTCGAGCGGCGATTGTTCCTTGACCAGATTCAGCACGGCGGTCTTGAGTCCGGAAAAGCTCATCTCCAGATCGCCCGAATGCAGCATCGGCCGCGGCAGCTTGAAGCGCGCCGCATGGCCCTGGTCGGCAAGCTTCGACAAGGCCGGTCCGCCCGGATAACCGAGTCCCAACAGCTTGGCCGATTTGTCGAACGCCTCGCCGGCCGCGTCGTCGACGGTTTCGCCCAACAGTTCATAGCGGCTGACACCATGCACGGCCATCAGTTGCGTGTGGCCACCGGAAACCAGCAGCGCGACAAACGGGAATTTCGGCGCCGGGTCGGCCAGCAGCGGCGAGAGCAGGTGGCCTTCGAGGTGATGCACGGCGACGATCGGTTTGTTCAACGCAAAAGCCAGCGCATTGGCGACGCTTGCACCGACCAGCAGTGCGCCGGCCAGTCCCGGACCCGCCGTGTAGGCGATCGCGTCGACATCGGCGAGGCTGCGTTCGGCCGCTTCGAGGCAGGATAGCGTCAGCGGCAGCACTCGGCGGATATGGTCGCGCGAGGCGAGTTCCGGCACGACGCCGCCGTACTCGGCGTGCAGCGCAATCTGCGTGTGCAGGCGGTGCGCGAGCAGGCCGGCCTGCGTGTCATAGAGCGCGACGCCGGTTTCGTCGCAGGAGGATTCGATGCCCAGAACCAGCATGATGATGGAGCCAATACGTCGGTAAAGGACGAATGTTAGCGTTTTGCGCGGCTCACGGCTAATCGGGATGACCCGCTTTGCGGTAAAATCGCCGCTTCGATAACAGAAGGGTTGGACGATGGCGCGCAAGTATTTCGGCACCGACGGGGTGCGCGGACTGGTCGGCGAATTCCCGATCACGCCCGATTTTGCAATGAAGCTCGGCTACGCGGCAGGCAAGGTGCTCGCGTCCGACAAGGGAGGCAAGCACGGCGAACGTGCCGCAGTGCTGATCGGCAAGGACACGCGCATTTCCGGCTACATGCTCGAAGCCGCGCTGGTTGCGGGTTTTACCGCAGCCGGCGTCGACGTCTTCCTGACCGGGCCGTTGCCGACGCCGGGTGTCGCCTATCTGACTCGTGCGCTGCGCCTGTCGGCCGGCGTTGTGATCTCGGCGTCGCACAACCCTTACCATGACAACGGCATCAAGTTCTTCAGCGCGCAGGGCAAGAAGCTGCCCGACGACGTCGAGCTGGCGATCGAAGCGGCGATCGACGGTGAACAGAAATGCGTCGGCTCGCGCGAACTCGGCAAGGCCAAGCGTATCGACGATGCGGCCGGCCGTTATATCGAATTCTGCAAGTCGACCTTCCCGAACGAATTCGACCTGCATGGCCTGAAGCTCGTCGTCGATTGCGCGCATGGCGCGGCTTACCATATCGCGCCGCATGTGTTCCACGAACTCGGCGCCGAGGTCATCACGATCGGCGCGCAGCCGAATGGCGTCAATATCAACGACGAGGTCGGTGCGACCCACACCGACGCGCTGCGCCGCGCGGTGCTCGCCGAGGGCGCCGATTACGGCATCGCGCTCGACGGCGACGCCGATCGGCTGATGATGGTCGACCGAGATGGGACGCTGATTGACGGCGACATGCTGCTGTACGTGCTCGCTCGCCACCGTCAGGACAAGGGCACGCTCGTCGGCGGTGTCGTCGGCACGCTGATGACGAATCTCGGCGTCGAGAATGCGTTGAAGCAGCGCGGAATCGGCTTCGGTCGCGCCAAGGTCGGCGACCGCTACGTGCTCGAAATGCTCGACGCGAACGGCTGGCTGATCGGCGGCGAAGGCTCGGGTCATCTGTTGTGCCTTGATCGCCACACGACCGGCGACGGCATCGTTTCGGCGCTGCAGGTGCTGACTGCCGTGCAGGAATCCGGGCGCACGCTGACTGACTTCTGCAAGGAGCTGACCTTGTCGACGCAGGTGCTGAAGAATGTGCGCATCGCGCGCGGCTTCGACTGCAAGGCCAGCGATGCGATCAGGGCTGCGGTGACCGAGGCCGAAACTGCAATGGGCAGCGCCGGCCGCGTGCTGCTGCGTCCGTCTGGAACCGAGCCGGTCGTGCGCGTGATGGTCGAACATACCGATGCGGATATCGCGGAAAACTGGGCGGAAAAGATCGCTGCAGTCGTGGTCGCCGAAGCGCAGGCCTAGTTTTACGCTATTTACGCTACAGAGCCGCCTGTTTAGGCGGCTTTTTTTGTCCTCAAAATCGATTAAACGTAAGGATGCTCCGTATTGATTGGTTGACTGTTTATTTTGTTAGGCGGAACATTTGTAATGTTTTGTTCATGTTGAAACTGTTTTCGTGCTGCTGTGCAGTAGAGCAAGCCGTCGGATTGGTTAACAACCATAGAGGGGGAGACTTATGTTATTTCGCAGAACTCTTTGCGGTGCGTGTTGTGCCGCTTTGTTCGCCAGTTTTAGCGCTGCCGCTGCACCAGCTGACAATGGGTATGAAATTGCCTACATGTCTGATGTGCACTTCCATGATGTCTATGCCCATTTCGAAGACGGGTCGTTCAAGGGTTTGCCTTCTGCCAAGCACAAGAACGCTACGATTCGAACGATGTATGCGCAACTAACGTCGACTCGCTTGTTCAACGAAAACTATTTTGCGTTTCTGGCCGCGCTTGACGATGCGGTTGCGCGCGGGCTGAAGGTCGTCGTGATTTCCGGCGACTTCAGTGATGATGGTCAGCCAGTGCATATGCGCGGATTGCGCGAGGTTATGGAGAAATATCGCAAGCAGCATGGCTTGCGTTTTTTTGTCACGATGGGCAATCACGACCCGGCCTTCCCGTTCGTGATCCCGGCTGGGAAAAAGGATTACCTTGGCGAAAACGGCAAAAACCAGCCGATCTTCAGCAAGGGCGGATCAAAGGACTGTTCCGGGTACGGCACCACTAGCGCCGAGAAAAACAGCACGATCTGCACGCAGGAAGTTGTGCACGGCGGCTATGGCGAAATCTTTACCTACATGGGTCAATATGGCCTGATGCCGCAAGCGGATTACGTGTATTGGGAAACACCGTACAGCAGCTACAAGAGCCAGGCGGATTACAGTTTCGACAAGGCAAGCAAGGAAGCTGCGATCAACCACCGCAGCTTCGAGATCTGCAAACAGGGCACTGACGGCGAATTAAAGAAGGAAGGTTATACCGATTGTTCGGTTATTCCGGATGGGACTTATCTGGTGGAGCCGGTTCCGGGTCTGTGGTTGTTGGCTATCGACTCTAATGTATACCTGCCGGCGGATCTGACTTCGGCGAATCCTGAGAAAAAATTTACTGGCTCCGGGAACAACGGCTGGAACAAAATGCTGACCCACAAGCAGCATGTGGTTGCCTGGATTAAGAATGTGGCCGAGCGCGCAAAGCGTGAAGGCAAGACATTGTCTGTGTTCAGTCATTTCCCGACAGTGGCGTTCTATCGTGGCGCATCGGCTGAGGTCGCCGAAATGTTTGGCAAAGGAGGTCTTGATCTGAAGCGTGAACCAACAGCATCGACTTCGGAGCGGGTCGCCGAGACCGGAATTGGTTTACATTTCGGTGGCCATATTCATGCCAACGATACAGCCGTTTTTAATAAGAGTGGCAAATTCCTCGTCAACGTACAGGTACCTTCGTTGGCCGCCTATGTCCCAGCCTACAAGCGCGTAACTTACCAGCCTCAGGGCAAGGTTGATATCCAAACCGTGGAGCTGAAGGATGTTCCGCGCTTTAATGAACTATTTGAACATTATCGCGTTGAACATAAGTATCTGGCAGAAAAATCGCCGGCCAAGTTGTGGGATGAGAAGATGCTTGCGTCGCGCAATTATGCGGAATTCGCCGGATGGCACATGTCTGAGCTGACCCGTCTCCGGTTCCTCGATGAAAAGTGGGCCTGCGATATGCGTCAGCTTGCGCGTAGCCTGAACGGCGCTGATATGTTGACGACTGCGTTGCTTGATACGCCGGTTACGGAAGGTCAGTTGCAGCAGGCAGGAAAAGACCAGGCCAACTTGGCGGCCTGTACTGTAGCGGAAAGCGTAACTGCGCCGACGGAACGTTATGACTCTGACTGGCAGGCTGCTCGTGCCAAGGCCGAGGCATTGGCGTCTGCCAATGGGACGTCGCTGGCGGAACTGGCCAAGATCAGCGGGCTTGAGGTTGCTACTGACTTCCACAAGGTGCTGAATGCCGGCGAACTGGCTTTTGCCGATATCAAGCCGCATGCTGCCTTGTATAACCTGATGAATATCGCGCTGAAGGATCGCAGGGAAAGCGTGAAGATGTCGGCTGCCGATGCGAAGAAGCCTTCGTCTGACAATCCGGCAGGACTCATGTTCCGGGCGCGCTTCAAGCCACTGTTCCTCGGGCTGTCCAAAGTCGCCAACGCGGCGCCCAACCGGAATTTTGTGGTCGATCTGTTGAAGCAGTCAGTCGAAGGTGTAATCGCAGATAAGCCGATCAATAACTAGGGCTACAATATTTAATCAATCAATTTTTTAGTATATTTACAAAAAAGCCGGTGCGAATGCACCGGCTTTTTTATCGGCGAAGCGGATCAGTTCGCCATGTCGAGCATCAGCGTGTTCAGGCGCTTGACGAAGCCGGCCGGATCGTCGAGCTGCGCGCCTTCGGCGAGCATCGCCTGGTCGAACAGAATCTCGGTCCAGTCGGCAAAGCGTTCGCGGCCGAGTTCCGCCTTCAGTTTTTGCGTTAGCGGGTGGCTCGGATTGATCTCAAGGATCGGCTTCGCGGCCTTGACGTCCTGTCCGGCGGATTTCAGCAGGCGTTCGAGGTTCGCGCTCATGTCGTTGTTTTCGACGACGAGACAGGCCGGGCTTTCCGACAGACGATGGGTCACGCGGACTTCCTTGACCTTTTCGCCGAGTGTTTCTTGGATCTTCTCGACGACATTCTTCAGGTCGGCGGCCGCTTCTTCCTGCTGTTTCTTTTCGGTCTCGTCCTCGAACTTGGACAAATCAAGTTCGCCCTTGGCGACCGACTGCAGCTTCTTGCCATCGAATTCGTGCAGGCTGCCGACGACCCATTCATCGACGCGGTCGGACAACAGCAGCACTTCGATGCCCTTTTTGCGCAGTGCTTCGAGGTGCGGGCTGTTCTTCGCCGCAGCGAACGTGTCGGCGGTGATGTAGTAGATCGCTTCTTGGCCTTCCTTCATGCGGCCGATGTAGTCGTTGAGCGAAACGATCTGCTCGGGCGTGTCGGTGTTCGTCGAGGCAAAGCGCAGCAGCGCGGCGATCTTGTCCTTGTTGGCGAAATCTTCGCCGACGCCTTCCTTGAGCACCTTGCCGAACTCGGCCCAGAACTTCGCGTATTTTTCCTGGTCTGCGGCGTCTTCGGAGTTGGCGAGGCTTTCCAGCAGGCCAAGCACCTTCTTCACGCAGCCGGACTTGATCTGCTCAATGTCCTTGCTGTGCTGGAGGATTTCGCGCGAGACGTTCAGCGGCAGGTCGCTGCTGTCGATCACGCCGCGCACGAAGCGCAGGTATTGCGGCAGCAGCTTCTCGGCGTCCTCCATGATGAACACGCGGCGCACGTACAGCTTGATGCCGTGGCGGCGTTCGCGGTCGTACAGGTCGAACGGCGCGCGTTGTGGGATGTACAGCAGCTCAGCGTATTCCTGGCGGCCCTCGACGCGGGCGTGGCTCCAGGTGAGCGGGTCTTCGAAATCGTGTGCGACGTGCTTGTAGAACTCGGCGTACTGTTCATCCGAGATCTCGCTCTTCGCGCGCGCCCACAGCGCCGAAGCCTGGTTCACGGTTTCGAGTTCGCCGGTCACCGGTTCGATGTTGCCGTCCTTGTCGTAACCGGGTGCCTTCGGCATCAGGATCGGCAGCGTGATGTGGTCGGAATACTTGCGGATGATGTTGCGCAGGCGCCAGTCGGACAGCAGTTCGTCCTCGCCTTCCTTCAGGTGCAGCACGATCTCGGTGCCGCGCCCGGTCTTTTCGACTTCCTCGAGCGTGAACTCGCCCGCGCCTTCGGATTCCCAGCGCACGCCCTGATTGGCAACGAGGCCGGCGCGGCGCGTCGTCAGCGTGACCTTGTCTGCGACGATGAACGCTGAGTAGAAGCCGACGCCGAACTGGCCGATCAGGTTCGCGTCCTTCTTGTCGTCGCCGGAAAGCTGGCTGAAGAATTCCTTGGTGCCCGAGCGCGCGATCGTGCCGATGTTCTTGATCACTTCCTCGCGGTTCATGCCGATCCCGTTGTCGGAGATCGTCAGCGTGCGCGCGTCCTTGTCGAAGGCGACCCGGATTTTCAGCTCGCCGTCGCCCTCGAACAGCGCCTCGTTGTTCAGGGCTTCGAAGCGCAGCTTGTCGCACGCGTCGGACGCGTTCGAGACCAGTTCGCGCAGGAAAATTTCCTTGTTCGAGTACAGCGAGTGGATCATCAGATGCAGAAGTTGTTTGACTTCGGTCTGGAAGCCAAGCGTTTCCTTAGTCATGCAGATAGCTCCTGATTGGTTTTTTGAGTTGACCTGTCCCACAATGGGGTTAATGTTGCAACTTTCAAGCGTTGCAGACTGTTCATCGGAGTCGTCGGCGGGCAGGAGATAGTCCGCTCCAGCCCCAATGCCGTTTGCTTGATAATTTGCCGTCATTGGCGCAAGCCGGAATCCAGCATCCGCTGCAGCATCTGGATCCCGGCCTTTGCCAGGATGACGTCGCTGGGGTGGATTTCAGACTGGCTCTCTGGCGGGAATGGGTGTGTTAATATTGTAACATATTGATTTATATGGTTTTTATTGGTGTTGTAGTGGGCGGTGGCTTGCTCGGCGCTCGGTAAAATCAAGGCGGAGGCTTCATGGCGCGACGGGTGGTGTTTAACCAGAAGGGCGGGGTCGGCAAGTCGACGATCGCGGTCAACCTTGCAGCGGTCGCTGCCAGCCAGGGCCGGCGCGTACTGGTGGTCGATCTCGACCCGCAGGGCAATTCCACGCACTACCTGCTG
>RRZU011595266.1_pt1 | contig 22307 bp, 17 predicted proteins | sample 2165561 | NCBI WGS metagenome assembly RRZU01 (sample SAMN10456909, study PRJNA506462) | wastewater metagenome | isolation source: wastewater sludge | place: USA: Moscow, Idaho | reverse complement strand
CTTGATGAAGGCCCAGAACCAGGCGACGAAGAACATCACCTCGGACATGATGAACAGGATGAAGCCATATTGCAGGCCGATGCGGACGACGGGGGTATGCTCGCCCTCTTCGCCTTCCTCGATCACGTCGGCCCACCAGCCGAACATGACGTAAAGCACCGCGACAAAGCCGATCAGGAACATCCACGGCCCTTCGATGGGGGCACCAAGAACGGTGATCCCCTTCATCCAGGCGACCGCGCCGGTCAGCATGACAAAGGCGGAAATCGCGCCGAGGAAGGGCCAGATCGATGGCGGCAGGATCTGATAGTCGTGGTTCTTTACATGGGCCATGGCTGCGTTCCCGGCTGTTGCTGGTTCTTGTGGTTCAATTTACCGACGGTTTCGGCTTCGCGTCCAGCACCGCCTGTTTCGGTGCTGCGGGCGCAGAGGATTTCGTCCGGTGGAAGGTATAGGACAGGGTCAGGTCACGGATACGGCCCGCGTCGCGGTCATTGACCAGCGAGGCATCGACGAAGAAGCTGACCGGCATCTCGACCCGCTCGCCGGGTTTCAGCGTCTGCTCGGTAAAGCAGAAGCAATCGATCTTGTTGAAGAAATAGCCGGCGATTTCCGGCACGACATTATAGCTGGCGGTGCCGGTGATGGTCTCGTCGGTATTGTTCACGGCCTCGTAGAAGGCGATGGCGTTTTCGCCGATGCGCAGCGTCATCTCGCGCTGGAGGGGGCGGAAGGTCCAGCCCATGTTGTCGTCGACATTGGCATCGAAGCGGACGCGGATCGTCTCGTCCAGCACGGTGTCCGAGGCGACCTCGGACACGTTGGTGGTGCCGCCGTAGCCGGTCACCTTGCAAAACCAGTTATAGAAGGGCACCGCCGCCCAGGCCAGCGCGCCCATCAGCACCACGATGCCGACCAGCATGCCAAGGGTGCGGCCATTGGAACGCGACGCGGTCATTTGCCTGCCTCCGGCGCGGTAAGGACGCCGGGAAGCGCCGCCCCGGGCGTGCCGGGGGCCGCGACCGGCGCACGGTCGACCGCCTGCGCGGGCGCCTGCGGATCGCGCGGCAGCATCGAGGCGCGGGGCCGGTGGTCGAAGCCCTGCATCATGTCGCCCTGCGTGATCTTGACCACCGACAGGCCAAAGACCAGCACGACAAAGGCCAGCAATACCGCCAGCAGCCCCAGATTGCGGCTGCGCCGCCGCTGGTGCAATTCGTGTTCGACCCGCATCGTCACCATCCCCCGATCCAGTGCTGGATGAGAAGCGCAAGGAAATGCAGGAAGGTGTAATAAAGCGACAGGCGGAAGTAGCGCTTTTCCACCTTGTAGCCATCGGCCTGCGCCTGATCCTCGCTGCGGTGCAGGATACGCCATCCGCCGGCAATGAACAACGCGTTCAGCACCACCGAGACCGCAAGGTAAAGCGGGCCGCCGACCGAGGTGAAGCCAAGCCAGATCGCAAAGGGCGCCAGCACGAGCGTATAGGCGAAGATATGGCGGCGCGTGACCTTGCGGCCATGGGTCACGGTCAGCATCGGCACGCCGGCCTTGGAATAGTCGTCCTTCATGAACAGCGCCAGCGCCCAGAAATGCGGCGGCGTCCAGAAGAAGATCAGCGCGAACATCAGCAGCGATTCAAGGCTGACACCGCCGGTCGCGCAGGCCCAGCCGATCATGGGCGGGAACGCCCCCGCCGCACCGCCGATGACGATGTTCTGCGGGGTCGAGCGCTTCAGCCAGATCGTATAGACCACGGCATAGAAGAAGATGGTGAATGCAAGGAAGCCCGCCGCGAACCAGTTCGCCGCCAGCCCCAGCATCATCACGGAAAGGCCCGACAGCGCGATGCCGATGGCCAGCGCCTCATCGGCGGTGACGCGGCCGGCGGGCACCGGACGGTTGGCGGTGCGCTTCATCACCGCGTCGATATCGGCGTCATACCACATGTTCAGCGCGCCCGAGGCGCCGCCGCCCAGGGCGATGAACAGCACGCAGCAGAAGGCCACGAAGGGATTGACCGGAACCGGTGCGATCCACAGCCCGACAAAGGCCGTGAACACCACCAGCGACATGACGCGCGGCTTCAGCAGCGCGACATAGTCGCCGAAACCCGCCTCGAACCCCTGGTCCGGGGCAGGTCCTTCATATGCGTTGGTATCGGCCACGTTCAGCCCTTATTCCGCCGCCGCAAGCTTGAGCGGCTGTGCAGGAAGATAGTCCGAGGCATCGGCCGCGAACTCGGGCCTGGTCTTGACGTCGGCCAGCCATGCGTCATATTTTTCCTGGCTGACGGCTTTGACGACGATCGGCATATAGGCGTGGTTGATGCCGCACAGTTCCGAGCACTGGCCGAAATAGACGCCTTCCTTGTCGACCGAGAACCACAGCTGCGCGATGCGGCCCGGGACGCCGTCCTGCTTGACGGCAAAAGCGGGGACGGCCCAGCTGTGGATCACGTCGGTGGCGGTGACCTGCATCAGGACCTTCTTGCCGACCGGAACCACGACCGGATTGTCGGCGGCCAGCAGGTATTCGTCCTCGGAATAGCCGGCGGCGGCCAGCTTGTCCTTGTCCAGCAGCAGCGCGTCGAAGGCGATGCCGTCATTGGGATATTCATAGGACCAGTACCACTGGTGGCCGGTGGCCTTCACCACCAGATCCGGGTTGTTGGGCATTTCCTGGCTGCGGAACAGGATCGGCAGCGAGAAGGCGCCGATGGCCACCAGGATCAGCACCGGAACCAGCGTCCAGATCACCTCGATCGGGGTGTTGTGGGTGAAACGCGCCGGCACCGGATTCGCGCGACGGTTGAAGCGGACGATACAGATCAGCAGCAGCACGCAGACAAAGGCCGTGACGGCGGCAATGATGATCAGCACGAAATGGTCCAGCCACTGCTGGTCATGCGCCAGCGGGCTCGACGCCGGCTGGAAGCCCATGCCACCGTTATGCGGCTTGCCGATCAGCGGCAGGTCACCCAGCACCTCCTGCGCCATGGCCGGAATGGCCGTCATTGCTGCAAGCCCAAGGCCAGTTACTGCCGCCAGCCCGCGGCGCTTCGTCGCAATTGCCATCATTCCATCCCGTTGCCTATATTACACCGGCGGAGTCTCCCTCACCGGTATCGGTCATGCAGCAGAACCATATCTTGCAGGTTCCGGCAAGCCTATAGCTATCGACTTTCTGTCAAAAAAGCCCTAGGCGAGGCATCCAGACAAGGACAGGTCCGCATGACTGACGCTTCGTTTTCCCCGTTCCAGACCCATCTTGACCAGGATCGCGCGCTGAAAATCCTGCGCGCGGCGCTGGATGGCGCCGAGGACGGCGAGCTTTATCTTGAACGCGCGCGCGGCGAGGCGCTGGTCTTTGACGATGGCCGGCTGCGCAATGCCAGCTACGATGCCGAACAGGGTTTCGGCCTGCGCGCCGTCAGGGGCGAGGTCACCGGCTATGCCCATTCGACCGAGATCAGCGAGGTCGCGCTGAAAAGCGGCGCCGAACCCGTGCGCCTGGCGGTCGGCGACGGCGGCGGCACGCTGGCCCTGCCCCCGTCGGGCCGGATCATGCCGCTTTATGCAGCCATCGACCCGGCCGAGAGCGTCAGCTTCGCCGCCCGCGTGGCGCTGCTGCGCGAAATCGACGCCTTCGCCCGCGATCTCGACCCGCGAGTGGTGCAGGTTTCGGCCAGCATCGCCACCTCGGTGCAGGAGGTCGCGATCCTGCGCCCCGAAGGCGGTCTTGCCACCGATACCCGGCCGATGGCGCGCATCAATGTCTCGGTCATCGTGGAATCGAACAGCCGCCGGGAAACCGGCACCGCCGGCGGCGGCGGCCGCATCGCGCTGGACGGGCTGATCGCACCCGACCACTGGCAGGGCCTCGTGCGCGAGGCGCTGCGCATCGCGCTGGTCAACCTGCGCTCGGTCCCCGCGCCCGCGGGCGTCATGGACGTGGTGCTGGGACCGGGGTGGCCCGGCATCCTGCTGCACGAGGCCGTGGGCCACGGGCTTGAGGGCGATTTCAACCGCAAGGGACATTCGGCCTTCGCCGGCCTTCTGGGCCAGCAGGTCGCGGCGCGCGGCGTCACCGTCATCGATGACGGCACCATTCCCGACCGCCGCGGCTCGATCTCGGTCGATGACGAGGGGACCGCCCCCGGCCGCAACGTCCTGATCGAGGACGGCGTGCTGGTCGGCTACATGCAGGACCGCCAGAACGCCCGCCTGATGGGGGTCGAGCCCACCGGCAACGGCCGCCGGCAAAGCTATGCCTATGCGCCGATGCCGCGCATGACCAACACCTTCATGCTGGCAGGGACCGAGGACCCGGCCTCGATTCTTTCGGGGCTTGAGGATGGCATCTACGCGGTCGGCTTCGGCGGCGGCCAGGTCGATATCACCAACGGCAAGTTCGTGTTTTCCTGCACCGAGGCCTATCGCGTGAAGAACGGTCAGGTCGGCGATCCGATCCGCGGCGCCACGCTGATCGGCGACGGCGCGACCGCGCTGCGCCAGATCCGCGCCATCGGCAACGACCTGGCGCTGGATCCGGGCATCGGCAATTGCGGCAAACAGGGGCAATGGGTGCCCGTGGGCGTCGGCCTGCCCAGCCTGCGAATCGGCGGCCTGACCATCGGCGGCTCGGCCTCTTAGATTGAAACGACGGCTTTTCAGGATGTTAAGCAGCTAACGCATTCTTAACCATTGCCGTGCCATGATTCTCAGGCGGATGAGACAGAGGCACCGGACAACATGGCAAGAGCGCTTCCTTTCGACCCCCACCACCCCTACAGCCTGTCAAAGGACGACGGGCTTGCCACGCTTCGCCTCATCCGTTCCCGACAGGTGGGACCGGCAACCTTTCACCGGCTTCTGGCCGAACATGGCAGCGCCGCCGCCGCGCTGGCAGCCCTGCCCGACATGGCCCGCGCCGCCGGTATCGGCGACTATGTCCCCTGCCCCGTCGCCGTGGCCGAGGCCGAGATTGCCGCAGGCCAGCGCGCCGGCGCACGGCTGCTGACCTGGGAAGACCCCGCCTACCCCGCCCGCCTGCGCGAAATCCCCGAGGCGCCGCCGGTCCTGTGGCTGCGCGGCGACATTTCGGTTCTGGATCGTCTGCCGGTGGCGGTAATCGGCGCGCGCAACGCCTCGTCCCTTGGACTGCGCATGGCGCGCGGCATGTCGCTGGGGCTGGCGCAAAGCGGCGCTGCGGTGATCGCCGGGCTTGCGCGCGGCATCGACACCATCGCGCATGAGGCGGCGCTGACCACCGGTACCATTGCCGTCATGGCCGGCGGCATCGACATGATCTATCCGTCCGAAAATGCTGCGCTGGCCGAATCGATCTGCGAAACGGGGCTGCTGATTTCCGAACAGCCGCCCGGCACGGAACCCGTCGCCCGGCATTTTCCCGCCCGCAACCGCATCATCTCGGGCCTGTCGCGCGCCGTGGTGGTGATCGAGGCGGCGATGCGCTCGGGTAGCCTGATCACCGCACGCTGCGCACTGGATCAGGGCCGCGAGGTCATGGCCGTGCCCGGCCACCCCATGGACGCCCGCGCCGGCGGCTGCAACGCGCTGATCCGCGACGGCGCGCTGCTGGTGCGCAATTCCGCCGATGTGCTGGCCGCGCTTGGCGCGAACGGCGCCCCGGAGAAGACGCAGACCGAACTGGCCCTGCCGGTCCCGGCGCACCCCGCGCCTGCGCCCGCGACTGTGACGGCATCGCGCGCGGGCTCCGGCCTGGCGCGGGCGCTGCAACCCGCCGCGGTCGCCCGCCGGCTGGCGGAACTTGGCCACAATATCCGCGGCGGCGTGACTCGCCTGCCCTGTCAGGGTGGTCCGGCGAACCTTGAAGGCCGAATCCTGTCGCGCCTTGGCCCCAGCCCGACCGAGGAAAACATCCTGATCCGCGACCTTGGCGTGCCGGCCGCGGTGCTGGCGCCCATCATCCTGACGCTGGAACTGTCGGGCCGCGTGCAGCGCCTTTCAGGGGGGCGGCTGGCGCTGATCACGGCCTGAAGGGGGCGCCCTCACGCCGCGCTCACAATGACGTGGCGGAACCAGCGGTGGTCCTGGCCGGTTTTGTCGCCAGTCCAGCGACTATCGGAGAAGGACCGACATGCGCCGCATCTTCAAGACGACCACAGCGATCATCGCCTGCCTTGCGCTTGTCGCCCCGCAACTCGCGACCGCACAGGACCAGTCCGAGGGCGGCTTGCCCAAGAAACTGCTTCCGCGTCACGGCCAGCAGGAACAGCCGGCGGCCGCGCAGCCCGCCCCCGAAAGCATCAAACCCGGCCAGGCGCAGAAAAAGCCCGCGCCCGCCAAGGCCGAGGCCGAGCCGGCAAAGCCGCAGCCCAAGGCCGCAGCACCCGCGAAGCAGGCCGGGGCAGAGGCGCCCGCCCCGCAGGCTAAGAAAGCGGCAAAGCCCCAGCCCGAAGCCGCCGCCAAACCCGCCGCGAAGGCCAAGGCGCCTGCAGAACCCGCGCCCGTAAAGGCGCAGGCCGAAAAGCAGCCGGCGAAGAAGCCGCCGCTAACGCAGGCCAAGGATCCGGTGAAGAAGCCGGCGGTCGTGCAGGCGGAAACCCCGACCGCCAAACCGGCGCCGAAAGAGGGCGCCCCGATGCCGACCCGCGCGCAAAAACCGCCGAAACCCACCGCGCCCGAGGCCGCGGCCAAGGCCGATGCCTCGGCCCCGACGAAGCCCGCGGTCAAGCAACCCGCAGCCGAGGGCACCCCAATCGGCGCCGAAGCCTTGCGTGAAAAGCTCGCCGCCGAAGCCGGCCAGCAGCCCGCGAAGCCGGCGAAACCCGGAAAGGCAGCGCCGGAACAGGCCGCCGCCAATGACGGGAAAGCCGCTGGACAGGGCGCGCCGAAACCGACCGGTGCCCCGATTGGCGCCGACGCCTTGCGCGAAAAACTTGCCACCGAAGCCGGCCAGCAGCCCGCGAAGCCGGCAAAGCCCGGCCAGCCAGCACCGGGGCAAATTGCGGCCAATGGCGACAAGCCCGTCGAAGTCCCCGCCCCCGAGGCGAAGGTCAAGCCGAACGATGTCGCCATCCGCGCCGCCGAGCAGGCGACGTCCTCGAAGGCGGCGGCGCTGGTTCTGGGCGCAAAGCCCGGCGCGGGCAAGGTCGATGACGTCAAGATCACCACGCAGAACGCCCGCAGCTCGGCCGAGGATTTCGCCACCTCGGTCACGCAGGGCCTGCAAACCGAAAAATCCGGAAAGTCCGAAAAGCAGGCGCGCAAGGACGACGGGAACGACCGTGGCCGCGACATCGCCGCGCTGCTGCTGGCGGGTGCTGCCGGCTTCGCGGTCGGCAAGATGCTGTCGAACGACCGCCAGGTGGCGCTGAATACCGGCGATCGCGTGGTCGTCACCCTGCCCGACGGCAGCCAGCAGGTCATCAAGGACGACAACGCGCTGCTTTACCGCCCCGGCTCGAACGTGCAGACCGAGACCTTCGATGACGGCTCGACCCGCACCACCGTATTGCGCGCGGATGGCAGCCGCGTCGTCACCATCCGCGACGCCGACATGAACGTGCTGCGCCGCACGCTGATCCGCGCCGATGGCAGCGAGGTGCAACTGATCGACGACACCATCGCACAGCCGGTCCGCGTCTCGACCCTGCCGGCACCGCCCCCGGTCGAGGTCATCCGCCGCCCGCTGGACGAGGCCGCGCTGCGCGCCGCCCTGCAGCGCGAGGCGCAGGTCGACCGCCGCTTCACCCTTGCCCAGATCCGCGACATCCCCGAGGTGCGCGCGCTGGTCGCCCCGGTCAACGTGCCCGAGGTCACCTTCGACACCGGCTCGGCCGCGATCACGCCCGATCAGGCGCAGCAACTGGCGACGCTGGGCAAGGTCATCCGCGACAGCATCATCAGCAACCCGAATGAGGTCTACATGATCGAGGGCTATACCGACGCCGTCGGTTCAAGCGCCGCGAACCTGGCGCTGTCGGACCGCCGGGCGGAATCGGTGGCGCTGGCGCTGACGGAATATTTCCAGGTGCCCCCGGAAAACATGGTCGTGCAGGGCTATGGCAAGCAGTTCCTGCTGATCCCCACCGACGGGGCCGAGCGCCAGAACCGCCGTGTCGCCGTCCGCCGCATCACCCAGCTTCTGGAACAGAAATAGGCAGAACCAGGCAGAAACCGGAAGGCCGCGGGATCGCCTCCCGCGGCCCTCTTTCATCGTCGGAAATCCCTTCGCAGCCGGCGGCTCAGCCCAGCGAATAGCCGGTGCCGCGCACGGTGCGCACCGGGTTGTCGCCGCCATGGGCCATCAGCGCCTTGCGCAACCGCCCGACATGGACATCGATGGTGCGGCTGTCGACATAGATATCGCGGCCCCAGACCCGGTCCAGCAATTGTTCACGCGTCCAGACGCGGCCCGGCTTTTCCATCAGCGTCGACAGCAGCCGGAATTCGGTCGGGCCCAGATGCAGGGGCTGGCCGCCGCGAAAGACGCGATGTTCGCCGGCGTCCAGAATGATGTCGCCGAAGCTGAGCCTTTCGCCCATGGTCGAGGGCCGGGTGCGGCGCAGTTGCGTGCGCAGCCGCGCCATCAGTTCGACCACCGAATAGGGCTTCACCACATAATCGTCGGCGCCGGTTTCCAGCCCGCGCACGCGGTCCACCTCTTCCGAGCGGGCCGACAGCATGACGATGGGGATCTGGCGGGTCTGCGGGTCGGCCTTGACGCGGCGGCAGATCTCGATGCCGCTGACATTGGGCAGCATCCAGTCCAGCACGATCAGGTCGGGCTGTTCCTCGGCGACCAGCAGCATCGCCTCGTCGCCGTTTTCGGCCATGACGACGGCGAAGCCCTCGGCCTCAAGGTTGTATTTCAGCACCTCGCGCTGCGCGCCCTCATCCTCGACCACCAGAACACAGGGTTGCGACTGGCCCATGGGTCAGGCCCCGTCCGCGGTGACGCGCGGGACGCTTTCGCCCTTGGGGCGCGTGTCCTCGGGCAGCTCGCCCGTGGCGAGATAGATCACCTGCTCGGCGATGCCTGTGGCGTGGTCGCCCATGCGCTCGATGTTCTTGGCGATGAAATGCAGGTGCATGCAGGCGGTGATGTTGCGCGCATCCTCCATCATGTGGGTCAGGAATTCGCGAAACAGCGCGTTATACATCTGGTCCACCTCAAGGTCGCGCTTGCGCACGTCCCCGGCCAGCGCCACATCGCGCTGGATATAGCTGTCCAGCGCATCCTTCATCATCGTCTCGACCGCCGCCGACATGCGCCGCAGCGCCATGCCGGCGCCCGGAATCGGCGGCAGGTCGGCCAGGACATGGCTGCGCTTGGCGATGTTCTTGGCGTAATCCCCGACCCGTTCGAGGCTTGAGGAAATCTTGATGATCGACAGCACCACGCGCAGGTCGGTGGCGCGCGGCGCGCGCAAGGCGATCAGGCGCGCGGCTTCCTCGTTCACCTGCGCCTCCAGCATGTCGATGGCCTTGTCGCGGGCGCGCACCGCCTCGGCCAGTTCGTCGTCGCGGGTTTCCAGCGCGGCGGCCGCATCATGGATGGCGCTTTCGACCATGCCGCCCATCTTGACCACCGTGGCCTGCACGGCCTCAAGATCGCGGTCGAAGGCCGAAAGGATATGGCGTTCACTGTTCATCGGGGTCCCTTTCCGGCCTAGCCGATCCGGCCGCTGATATAGCTTTCGGTGCGCGGATCGCGCGGGTTGGTGAAGATGTCCTCGGTCGCGCCATATTCGACAAGATGGCCAAGGTGGAAGAAGGCGGTCTTCTGGCTGACCCGCGCCGCCTGCTGCATCGAGTGGGTGACGATCACCACCGAGAATTCGGCGCGCAGCCGGTCGATCAGTTCCTCGACCTGGCCGGTGGCGATGGGGTCAAGGGCGGAACAGGGCTCGTCCATCAGCAGAACCTCGGGCTGGGTGGCGACGGCGCGGGCGATGCAAAGCCGCTGCTGCTGGCCGCCGGAAAGCCCGGTGCCGGGGTCGTTCAGGCGGTCCTTGACCTCGTTCCACAGCGCCGCACCACGCAGAGATTTCTCGACGATCTCATCCAGTTCGGCGCGGTTGCGCGCCAGACCGTGGATGCGGGGGCCGTAGGCCACGTTGTCATAGATCGACTTCGGGAACGGGTTCGGCTTCTGGAACACCATGCCGACGCGGGCGCGAAGCTGCACCGGATCGACGCGGCGGTCATAGATATCCTCGCCGTCCAGCGCGATCCGCCCCGAGACGCGGCAGATGTCGATGGTGTCGTTCATGCGGTTGATACAGCGCAGAAAGGTGGACTTGCCGCAGCCCGACGGCCCGATGAAGGCGGTCACGGTCTTGTCGAGAATGTCCACGTCCACGTCCTTGAGGGCGTGTTTTTCGCCGTAATGGACCTGCACGCCCCGGGCCGAGATCTTGGTGGCGGTCTGCTGCATGCGCGCCTCTGCAACTCTCATGTCGTTCATATCGGATCTCCTTGGCCGGATTACCACCGGCGCTCGAACCTGCGGCGCAGGAAGACGGCGAAAAGGTTCATGCAAAGCAGGAACACCAGCAGGACGATGATCGCCCCCGAGGCGCGCTCGATAAAGGCGGGGTCGGCGCGCTGGGTCCAGTTGTAGACCTGCACCGGCAGCGCCGAGGCCGGGTCGAACAGCCCCTCGGGCGGGGGGCTGGGAAAGTTCTTGACGAAGGCTACCATGCCGATCAGCAGCAGGGGCGCGGTCTCGCCCAATGCCTGCGCCATGCCCAGGATCACCCCGGTCAGGATGCCGGGCGTGGCCAGCGGCAGGACATGGTGAAAGACCGACTGCATCTTCGATGCCCCCACCCCCAGCGCCGCATCGCGGATCGAGGGCGGCACCGCCTTCAGCGCGGCGCGGGCCGGAATGATGATGCGAGGCAGCGTCATCAGCACCAGCACCAGTCCGCCGACGATGGGCGCCGATTGCGGCAGGCCGGCAAAGTTGATGAAGGCCGCCAGCCCGAGAATGCCGAAGACGATCGAGGGCACCGCCGCAAGGTTCGAGATGTTCACCTCGATCACGTCGGTCCAGCGGTTCCTGGGGGCGAATTCCTCAAGATAGACGGCGGCGGCGATGCCGATGGGCACGGCCAGCACCAGAACCACCAGCATCATGTAAAGCGAGCCAAGGATGGCCACGCCCACGCCCGCAGCCTCGGGGCGCTGGTCCGAGGCGTCGGGGCTGGTCAGGAACGACCAGTTCCATTCCGTCGCCAGCATCCCCCGCGCCTTCAGCGCATCGGCCAGCGCAAGCTGCGCGGGCGAGGTATTGGCGTCGCGCGCCGCGCTTTCCATGCTGACGCGGCCCTTGTAATAGCCGTCGACGCGACCGTTCACCAGCACGCGCGCGGTGACGGTCTGGCCGATCAGCGCGGGGTCGGCCAGCACGCGGTCGCGCAGCTGCGCCGCCGCCTCTTTCGAGATCAGGCCCGACACGTCCTTGCCGCCCAGCCCCTCGACCTTGATGCCGCTGTCGGCGATGACCCGATCCAGCGCCTTGTCGAGGATCTTGCCATAGGTCAGCGTCAGGACCTTCTTCAGATCCTCGGGTGCGCGCGCGCCCTTCTTGTCCAGTTGGGCGGCGTCCAGCGTCACCGGGATTTCCAGATAGGTCTGGCGGAACGCGCCGATGCCGCCCGAAAAGATCGTCACCAGCAGCACCACCAGCATCACCAGCGACAGCGCGATGGCGGCAAGGCCATAGGCGCGGAACCGCGCCTCGGCGGCGTTGCGCCTGCGGGTGCGCGGATCGGCCGCCAGCAGCGAGGGTTTCGGCGCAGAAGCCGCGGCCGGGATCGATGCGTCGGTCATTCGTATTGCTCCCGGTATTTGCGCACGACGTAAAGGGCGACAATGTTCAGCCACAGCGTCAGCGTGAACAGCGTCAGCCCCAGCGCAAAGGCGACCAGCGTTTCGGGCGCGGCAAAGTCGGTGTCGCCGGTCAACTGGCTGACGATCTTGACGGTGATCGTGGTCATCGCCTCGAACGGGTTCAGCCCCATCCGCGCCGAGGCACCGGCGCCAAGGACCACGATCATCGTCTCGCCGATGGCGCGGGACGCGGCCAGCAGCACGGCGCCGACGATGCCGGGCAGCGCCGCTGGCAGCACCACCTTGCGGATGGTTTCCGACGGGGTCGAGCCCAGCCCCAGCGCGCCGTCGCGCAGGGATTGCGGCACGGCATTGATGATGTCATCCGAAAGCGAGCTGACAAAGGGGATCAGCATGACCCCCATGACCAGCCCCGCTGTCATCACCGACGAGCCCGAGGCGCCCAGCCCCAGCGGCTGGGCGAACCAGTCGCGCAGCATCGGGCCGACGGTGATCAGCGCAAAAAGCCCATAGACGATGGTGGGGATGCCGGCCAGCACCTCGATCAGCGGCTTGACCAGCCCGCGCATCCGGGCCGAGGCGTATTCCGACATGTAGATCGCCGCGAAAAGCCCGACCGGGACCGACACCGCCAGCGCGATCGCCGAGATGTAAAGCGTGCCCCACAGCAGCGGCAACATGCCAAGCTGCGAGCCGCCGCCGAATTTCGGCGACCAGGTGGTGCCGAAGAAAAAGGCGTGCCAGGGATACTGGCGAAAGAACTGCCCGGTCTCGAACAGCATCGACAGGATGATCCCGGCGGTGGTCAGGATCGCGATGCTGGAACACCCGATCAGCAGCAGCCGGACGATGCTTTCGACCGAATTGCGGGCGCGGAAGGCGGGCGCGCTGCGCCACAGCGCAAGGCCAAGCCCCGCAAGCGCCAGTGCCAGCGCCACGGCTGACACCAGCGCCGGCGCCGCCGAGGGCTGCACGAAGCGCCAGATCGCCGTCAGGAAAAGCGCCGGCAGCGCGGTCAGCAGCGCGGCGTTCCAGCCGTAATGGGCGGGCCGCGAATGCAGCTTGCGCGTGTCGCCGCCGGCCATGGCAACGACGCGCGCGCGGGTCAGCCAATAGCCCACGCCGGCAAGCGCAAGGATGATCGGCATGGTCCAGGAAAGGGGCATCTGGGGCCTCGGGACTGGGAAATGCAGGGGGCGCGGGACGCGTGGCCCCGCGCCCGCCGGATCATTGGGCGATGGCGGTTTCGGCGGCGACGGCGGCCTGCGTGGCGGCCAGTTCCGGGTCGGCGACCAGACCATAGGCGGCCAGCGGGCCATCCGGGCCGGCCAACTCGTCCGAGACGAAGAACTCGGCGAACTCCTTCAGACCCGGCACCTTGCCGATATGCTGCTTCTTCACATAGAAGAACAGCGGCCGCGACACCGGATATTCCCCCGAGGCGATGCTTTCCGTCGAGGGCGTCACGCCCCCGATCGTCGCCACCTTCAGCTTGTCGGTGTTGTTTTCGTAAAACGACAGGCCAAAGACGCCGATGCCGTTCGGCGCCGACTGGATGCGGGCCAGCGTCTCGGTATAGTCGCCGTCGATATCGACCGACTTGCCATCGGTGCGCAGCGCCATGCAGGCCTCCTTGGCCTTGGCCTCATCGCCCTTTTCGCTGGCAAAGACCTCGGCGGCGCCGGCTTCCTTGCAGCCTGCCGCGATCACCTTTTCCTCGAACACCTCGCGGGTGCCGTGCTTGGTGCCGGGGATAAAGGCCAGAATGTCCTGATCGGGCAGGTCGGCGCGGATCTCGGACCATTTCGTGTAGGGGTTCGGGACCGCCTTGCCGTCCTTGACCACCTCGGCGGCAAGGGCGTTGAACCAGTCAGCGGCGGTGAAGGCAAAGTCCTTGCCGTCGATCCCGCTGGCGAAAACGATGCCGTCATAGCCGATGCGGACCTCCATGATCTCGGTCACGCCGGCGGCCTTGCAGGCCGCCTTCTCGCTGTCCTTGATCGGGCGCGAGGCATTGGCGACGTCGATGGTATTGTCCCCGACCCCTTCGCAGAACTTCTTCAGCCCCGCGGACGAGCCACCCGATTCGACCACCGGCGTCGGAAAATCGGTATTCTCGCCAAAGGCTTCGGCGACGATGGTGGCATAGGGCAGCACCGTGGACGAGCCTGCGACCTGGATTTGGTCGCGGGCCGCCGCCACCCCGGCCGAGGCGGCAAACACGGCCAGCGCCGAGACGGTGAGTTTCGCGGATTTCATAGGATCACTCCTGACATGTCCATCTTGGCCAGCTTTGGCCTGCCCGCTGTCTACCGGGCGGGTGCGACGGTTATGCGAAAGGAATGTGACAGTTTCACGACAGCCGCGAACTGCCGGAAAACCCTGATCTTTCTAGCCGATCCGCCCGCGCTGGCCACCGGTCTGCGCCCGGTCCAGAAGCAGGTGGTCCAGAATCACGCAGGCCGCCATGGCCTCGGCAATCGGGACGGCGCGGATGCCGACGCAAGGATCGTGGCGGCCCTTGGTGATCAGTTCGATCTCCTCGCCCTTCCGGTTGATGGTGCGGCGCGGCGTCAGGATCGAGCTGGTCGGCTTGACCGAGAAGCGCACGACGATGTCCTGCCCGGTCGAGATGCCGCCCAGAATCCCGCCCGCGTGGTTTGACAGGAACTCGGGGCCGTGATCGGTCATGCGGATTTCGTCGGCGTTTTCGGTGCCGGTCAGGGCGGCGGCGGCCATGCCCTCGCCGATCTCGACGCCCTTGACGGCGTTGATCGACATCATCGCGGCGGCAAGGTCGGTGTCCAGCTTGGCATAGACCGGCGCGCCAAGACCGGGCGGGCAGCCCTGGATCAGCACCTCAATGGCGGCGCCGACGCTGTTCTGGTCCTTGCGGATGCCGTTCAGGTAGTCCTCCCACGCGGGGACGGCACTGGCATCGGGCAGGAAGAACGGGTTCTGGCCGATCTGGCCCGCGTCGAACTGCGCGCGGTCAAGATGCAGGCTGCCCATCTGCGTCATGTAGCCGGTGATGCGCAGGTCCGGGACCAGATCGCGCAGCACCGCCTGTGCCACGCCCCCCGCCGCCACCCGTGCCGCGGTTTCCCGCGCGCTGGAACGCCCGCCGCCGCGATAGTCGCGGATGCCGTATTTCAGGTGATAGGCGATGTCGGCATGGCCGGGGCGAAAGGCCTGCGCGATCTCGCCGTAATCCTTGCTGCGCTGGTCGGTATTCTCGATCATCAACTGGATCGGGGTGCCGGTGGTCTTGCCCTCGAACACGCCCGAAAGGATGCGGACCTGATCGGGCTCCTGCCGCTGGGTGGTGAATTTCGAGGTGCCGGGCCGGCGCCGGTCCAGGAACTGCTGGATCCAGCTTTCGTCCAGCGTCACGCCGGGCGGGCAGCCATCGACCGTCGCGCCCAGCGCCGGACCGTGGCTTTCGCCCCAGGTGGTGAAGGTGAAGATCCGGCCGAAGGTATTGAAGCTCATGGTTCCCGCCCCTTTTCCCCTGCGATAGCCGCACCGGTCCGGCGGGGCAATCCCTGCCGTGAAAATCGCGACTCAGGCCCCGGAGACGGGCGTGAATCGCGCGGCTGCGCCGCCTTGCCGGGCGGAAAAAACATTATGGAAACCAATCGTTAACTAAGTTCACGAGCCATTCACGCCCCGGGCCATATCGTCGCTGCGCGGGACAAGCATGCCCCGCCTGTATCGGCAGACTCCGAATTCAGGGGGAAAAAATGCCTAACGGAACCATCTTCAACGATGTGCTTTACGGCACATCCGCCAGCGAGGTGTTCAATGCCTATTACGGCAACGACACCGTCTATGCCGCGGGCGGCAATGACACGGTCTATGGCGGCGAGGGCAACGACTTCATCTTTGGCCAGGACGGCGATGACGTGCTTTTCGGCGAAAGCTGGGATGACTATGTCGATGGCGGCGCCGGCAACGACTATATCGATGCGGGCAGCGACAAGAATACCGTGCATGGCGGGGCCGACAACGACACGATCGTGTCCAGCGGCTCGGGCATCTATTACGGCGACAGCGGCAATGACTATATCTATTCCGGCATTGGCACGGCGGAAACGCTGGACGGCGGCGACGGGACCGACTGGCTGAACACCACGACGTTCAACGGCGACTATCTCATCAACATGATCTTCGGCACGACCAATTATACCGGAGAAAGCTTCGTCAATTTCGAGAACGTGATGACCGGCGCCGGGAATGACACGGTCTATGGATATATCGAGAACAACTACATCACGACCCAGGCCGGCAACGACTATGTCGATGCCGGTGTCGGCAACGACACGATCTACGGCGGCGACGGCAACGACACGCTGGCGGGTGGCAGCGGCGATGACATCGTCTATGGCGGCAATGGCAACGACTTCGTTTACGGCCATGACGGCAATGACAGCCTTTATGGCGAGGCCGGGAACGACTTTGTCAGCGGCGGGAACGGCAACGATTACATCGTGGGCGTCGACACCGACACTGTCTATGGCGGGGCCGACAATGACATGATCCGGTCAAGCGGTTCCGGGGTCTATTATGGCGACAGCGGCAATGACTATATCTATGCAGGTCTTGGCACGCTGGAAACGCTGGACGGCGGGGCCGGTTCGGACACACTGAACACGGCCAGCTATTCGGGCGCCTATCTGGTGAACCTTGCCACAGGGGCGACGAACTTCACCGGCGAAAGCTATGTGAACTTTGAAAATGTCGTGACCGCGGCCGGCAACGACACCATTTACGGGACCGTCGACGCCAATATGATCCTGACCCAGGCCGGCGATGACCGCGTCACGGCGCTTGACGGCAACGATACCGTCTATACCAGCGACGGCAACGACAGCGTCTACGCCGGGAACGGCAACGACTTCGTTTCGGGCGGCAATGGCTCCGACTATCTGGACGCCGGGAGCGGCACCGACACGATCTGGGCGGATGCCGGCAACGACACGCTCGTCTCCAGCGGCGCCGGCTATTACAACGGCGGGGCCGACAGCGATTATATCTATGCCGGGCTTGGCGTTCTTGAGACGCTTGACGGCGGCGACGGCACCGACTGGCTGAACACCTCGACCTATACGGGTGCCTATCTGGTGAACCTTGCCACCGGCGCGACAAACTTCACCGGTGAAAGCTATGTGAACTTCGAGCATGTCCAGACCAGTGACGGCAACGACACCATCTATGGCAATGACGCCGGCAACTTCGTCCTGACCGAGAACGGAAACGACTATGTCGACGCGGGGCTGGGCAACGACACCGTCTATGGCGGCGAAGGCGATGACAGCCTGTATGGCGGCAGCGGCGGCGACTATATCTCGGGCGAGACCGGCAACGACTTTATCGATGGGGGTGCCGCCGGCACCGGCACCGATACCGTCTATGGCGGCGCAGGCGCCGACACGATCCGGTCCAGCGGCGCCGGGTCTTTCGATGGCGGGACCGACAACGATTACATCTATGCCGGACTTGGCGTTTCCGAGACGCTTGACGGCGGCAGCGGCAACGACTGGCTGAACACCACAACCTTCACCGGCGGCTATCTGGTGAACCTCGTCACCGGCACGACGAACTACGCCGGTGAAAGCTTCGTGAACTTCGAGAATATCACGACCGGGGCCGGTGACGACACCGTCTACGGTACCGCCGGGAACAACTATGTCTGGACGCAGGCGGGCAATGACTATGTCAGCGGCGGCGACGGCAATGACAGCCTTTATGGCGACGACGGCAATGACAGCCTGTATGGCGGAAACGCCGCCGACTACCTTTCCGGCGGGAATGGCAACGACTTCCTGCATGCCGGTGCAGGCGGGTCCGGCATCGATACCGTCTATGGCGGCACGGGTGCCGACACGATCGTTTCCAGCGGCTACGGCTATTACGACGCCGGGGATGACAATGACACCGTCTATGCCTGGGACGGCGGCGGCGAAACGCTGCTTGGCGGCGCCGGCAACGACTGGCTGAACGTGGCCAATGTCACCGGGGCGTATTCGGTGAACCTGACGACGGGCGCCACGAACAACGTCTATGAAAGCTTCACCGGGTTCGAGAACCTCGTCTCGGGCATCGGCAATGACACGCTGACGGGGACGATTGACGCCAACTATATCGTCAGCGGCGATGGCAACGACCGGGTCTCGGGCCTTGCCGGCAACGACACGCTGTCCGGCGGCGCCGGTAACGACGTGTTGATGGGGGGCGATGGCAATGACATCCTGCAAGGCGGCGACGGCAACGACCTGCTGCAGGGCGGCCTTGGCGCCGACCAGCTTGCCGGGCAGCTTGGCGCCGACGTCTTCCAGTTCAATTCGGTCAACGACTCGAACGCGACATTCGGCATCGACCTGATCAGCGGCTTCGACGGCGCGGGCGTGGCCGGAGGCGACCGGATCCAGCTTTCGGGGATCGACGCCGATACGCTGGTGACGGGGAACCAGGCCTTCACCTTCAACGGCACCACCGCCGGTGGCACCGGCACGGTCTGGCTGGGCGTCAGCGGCACGCAGACCCTGCTTTACGTCAATAACGACGGCGACACGGCGGCGGACATGATCGTGCGCATCAATGACGGCGCCGTGCTGCACACCGCCTATGCGGCGGGGGACTTCATCCTGTAGCCTGCCGTTTCGGCCAGAAGGTTCTTTTGCCACAGTGCGGGGCCGGCTTTCCCGCTTGCAGCCGGCCCCGTTCTGTTATCTCGTGAGGCAAGGCCCGCGAAAGGGCCAAAGACAGGGCCGGACCAGAATGACGACGCGCGATATCCCCGCCAGCCGGGGCACCCCGACACGGGCCACGACGCCCCCGGCCGAGGGCGTGCCGCGACAGGCTGGCCCGCGCGGCTATCGCCAGCCGCTGGTCACCAATCTGTCGGCGGCGCGCTGGCTGCTTCTGGGCATCGTCGCGGCCTCGATCTATTTCTTCCACGGCTTTCTGGTGCCGGTTCTGGCCGCCACGGTCATCGCGCTGGCAAGCTGGCCGCTGCGCGAACGCGCGGCCTTTCAGTTGCGGCTGGGGCGCACCGGCGCGGCGGTGCTGCTGATCCTTGTGCTGATCTGCTTTCTGGTTATCCCGATCACCATGGCGATGCTTTACGCCTTTCGCGAATTGCGCGACTGGATCAACTGGGCAATCCTGATCAACAGCGCCGGCGCGCCGACGCCGGTCTGGCTGGTCGAACTGCCCCATGTCGGGCGCTGGTTCGATACCAACTGGAACACCTATATCGGCCGCCCCGGCGGCATCAGCGAGATCGTGCAACTGGTCAGCGGCTCGAATATCGGGGCGATCTATCGCGGCGCGCTGACCGCCGGCTCGCTGACCTTTCATCTGGCGCTGAACATGCTGTTCATGCTGATCACGCTGTTCGTCTTTTATCGCGACGGCGACCGCATCGCGACGCAGATCGACCGCGTCGGCCGCCGCATCCTGCCCGACCGCTGGAGCCGCCTGTCCCGCGTCGTCCCCGCCACCATCAGTTCGACCGTGACCGGCATGACGCTGATCGCCATTGGCGAGGGGGTCATTCTGGGCACCGCCTACTGGATCGCGGGCGTGCCCTCGCCGGTGACCTTCGGCGTCATCACCGGCTTCATGGCGCTGGTCCCCGGCGGCGCTCCGCTGTGCTTTACGCTGGTCTCGGCCTATCTGGTCGCCAGCGGCTCGCCGCTGGCGGGGGCGCTCTTGTTCCTGTGGGGCACCTGCGAGCTGTTCGTGGTGGACAAGACCATCCGCCCGGTTCTGGTCGGCGGCCCGGTCAAGCTGCCGTTCCTGCCCACGTTCTTCGGGCTGGTCGGAGGCGTCAAGACCATGGGGATCGTCGGGCTGTTCGTCGGCCCGGTGCTGATGGCGCTGCTCGTCGCCATCTGGCGCGAGTGGCAGCGCGAGGTTGCCGATGACGACGCACTGAACGGTTATCCGTCCACGCCGGACTGAACCGGCAGGGCGCGCGGGGCGCCAAGAAAAAAGGGCCGGGCGATTTCCGCCCGGCCCTTTTTCTGTTCTGGCTCGTCCTGTTCTGGCTCGTCCTGTTCTGGCTCGTCCTGTTCTGGCTCGTCCTGTTCTGGCTCGTCCTGTTCTGGCTCGTCCTGTTCTGGCTCGTCCTGTTCTGGCTCGTCCTGTGCCGGCCCGTCCTGTGCCGTTCTGTTCCGGGCTGGCCCGCGATCAGTTCGCGGGCGCGGGCACCGGCTCTTCCTGCGGCGGGCTGGCCAGCGATTCCGGCATCGGCGTCAGCTTGACGCCGGCATTGGCGCCCAGCGGCTCGCCGTCGCGGTTGGTCTCGGCCGGCGCCACCGGTTCGTTGGCGTCGGGCACCGGCGCGGCGGGGACCACAGCGGCGGGCACGGGCACCGGGTTCGCCCGGTCGGCGCCATCGCTTTGCAGATAGTCGAAGAACTCGCCATCCGGCCGGATCACCAGCGAGCTGTTTTCACCCTTCAACGCGCGCTCATAGGATATCATCGAGCGGGTGAAGGCAAAGAACTCGGGGTCGCGGCCAAAGGCTTCGGCATAGATGGCGTTGCGGCGGGCATCGGCCTCGCCGCGCACGACCTCGGCCTTCTTGCGCGCTTCCGAGGTCAGCTCGACCACGGTGCGGTCGGCAGCGGCGCGGACCCGCTGCGCGGCCTCGCCGCCGCGGGCGACCTCGTCGGCGGCCTCGCGCTCGCGCTCGGCGCGCATCCGGGCATAGGTCGCGTTCAGGTTCTGCTCGGGCAGGTCGGTGCGGGTCAGGCGCACGTCGATGACGCGCACGCCCAGATCCTCGGCATCGGTCCGCGCAAGGTCGCGGATGCGGTTCATCAGCGGCGTGCGGTCATCCGACAGCACCGTGGTCGAGGGGACCGAGCCCAGCACCTGACGGATGGCGTTGTTGACGGTGTCACCCAGCCGCTTCTGCACGAACGGCAGGCCTACGCCCTGCGATGCCTGATAGACGCGCTGCGCATCGACCACCTGCCAGCGGGCGAAGGCGTCCACCACCAGACGGCGGTCGTCCAGGGGCGTCACCTCCATCGGGCTGGTGGGCAGGCCAAGAATGCGGGCGTCGTATTTCACGACCGAGTCGAGCAGCGGTACCTTGATGCCAAGGCCCGGATTTTCCCGCACCGTCACCACCTCGCGAAAGCGCAGGATCAGCGCGCGTTCGCGGACATCGACGATATAGACCGAGCTTGCGACCAGAACGCCGGCCACGACCAGTGCCGGCAGCGCCAGCGTCGAAAGAAAGCGGTTCATCAGTTCGTCCCCCCGCTGGCATCGCCACGGGCGGCGGTTCCGCCGGTCGTCGCGTTGTTTTTCAGTTGATCCAGCGGCAGATAGGGCACGACGCCCTGCCCGGCCTCACCGTCAAGGATGACCTTGTTCACGTTGCCCAGAACTTTTTCCATGGTTTCCAGATACATCCGGCGGCGCGTGACTTCGGGCGCCTTGATGTATTCGTCATAGACCGAATTGAAGCGCGCGGCCTCGCCCTCGGCGGTGTTCACCGCCTCGGCGCGGTAAGCTTCCGAGCGTTCGATCACGGCGGCGGCCTCACCACGGGCGCTGGCCAGCACGCGGTTGGCATAGGCGTCGGCCTCTTTTTCCAGGCGGTCGCGTTCCTGCTGGGCGGCCTGCACCTCGCGGAAGCTGTCGATCACCTCGCGCGGCGGATCGGCGCGGTCAAGGTTGACGCGGACCACGTTGATCCCGGCCTCGTAAAGGTTCAGCGTGCGCTGCACGGCGTCCTGCAATTCGGCGCGGATGGCTTCGCGGTCGCGGTTCAGGATCGGCGCCAGTTCCGAACGCGCCACGATATCACGCATGGCGGATTCGGCGACGGCCCGGATGGTGCCCGGCGGATCGGCAAGGTTGAACAGATACTGTTCCGGGTCCGAGACGTTCCAGACGATCTGATAGCCCATGTCGACGATGTTCTGGTCGCGGGTCAGCATCAGCCCGCTGTCCATCGGGCCGCCCTGCCCCAGACCGATCTCGGTCACGCGCTCGCCCGTGGCCTGCACGATCTCCTTGGTGACCGCCGGCCATGGCGCGAAATTCAGGCCGGGCGTGCCGATGGCATAGGGACGGCCGAACAGCAGCTCAACCGAGCGCTCGCCCTCGTCCACGGTATAGAAGGACATGAAGGACCACACGACCGCCGCGCCGATGGCCACAAGGCTCCATGCGCCGCGCCCCATGTGAAAGGGTGGGCGCTGGGGTCCGGTGCCGCGCGGACCGCCGGGACGGTCCCCCCCGCCCGAGGGCTTGCCGCCCATCAGGACGCGCAGGCGGTCCTGGCCCTTGCGGACCAGTTCCTCGATCTCGGGCATCTGGTCGCCGCGGCGCGGTCCCTGCGGGTTCTGGTCGTCGCCGCCCTGATCGCCCCCGGCATTGCCCCAGGGGCGCTGGCCGCCCCCCTGCGGCGGCTGCTTGCCGCCCTTGCCG
>RRZU010291365.1_pt1 | contig 22310 bp, 35 predicted proteins | sample 2165561 | NCBI WGS metagenome assembly RRZU01 (sample SAMN10456909, study PRJNA506462) | wastewater metagenome | isolation source: wastewater sludge | place: USA: Moscow, Idaho | reverse complement strand
TCATAACTTATAGCCTTTGAAGAGAGCGAGGTGTGAACCCCCAAACGCTTGGCTTCTAATATTATCCTATTCTGAATAAACTCCTTAGCAGTCTTTCCAACACTCTCCTTTATCAAAGAGTTCAAATAGTCGGGCGAGACCATCAATTTATCTGCATAATCGCTCACCTTATGCCATTGACGATAGTTTTGCTCCAACAGAAGTTTAAAATCCTTCACAATATCTTTTGACTTTGGATTCACTTTAAGTAACTCATCGGGCAGATGAGAGGCATACTTATTTGTCTCAATAAAGAAAAGCTTCAACCATGCCGAAATTGCCTCTTTCGAAAACAAATCATCTGCCTTATATGCATTCATCATCGAATCCATAAATTGAGTCAAACGCTCAAGACTCTCAGAGCACATTACGATAGGTGGGATATTGTAAATAGAGGAGAAGAGTCCAATGTTTGTGATCAAACTCTCTGGAATCATGTGCTTTAGAAGAAATTCGCGCGTAAATAGCAGTACATATCCCTCACTACTCGACTCTGCAAGCACCTGATGCACTTGACCAGGACTGACAAAGAAAAGAGTCATATCAGTGATCGCATATTTTTCAAAATCGATATAATGAACACCCTCTCCGCGCTTTACAAACAGAACCGTATAATAGTTATGCCTGTGAGGAACATCCTGTTTACCACCATTTCGTTCCCACACCTCCTGCATACTCTTTAAAACAAAATCAGCTGCAACACCATTCTCCCTTAATTCATATTCAGGAATACCATTCAAATTATTCATCTAACAAAGATTACTAGTTCACCTTACATTCATTAAACTAAAGGTAACAAATTAATAGATACTAAAAACGGGAGGGCTCAAATTAAGCTCTCCCGTTTATTTGAAAATTCAAATTTTTAATCTATGTCTCTTTCGTATAATTTACTTTTTCCATGAACCACTCAAGTGTTTGTGAGTTTGGACGTTCGATAGACATACCATAAATACGATCCCAAATCAAAGAGGACAACACGCCTAAGCTTCGAGAAACGCCAAATAGCATCGTATAAGCAGGGAACTCTGTAATACCGTAAGAAGTTAATAGAGAGCCTGATATAGCATCCACATTAGGCCAAGGATTCTTAACCTTACCTAATGATCCTAAGATCTCAGGTACAACCTCATATACATTCCTAACAAGTTCTATAAGTTCTGCGTTCGGAATATTTCTATTTGCAAAGTCTAGCTGCACCGAAAAACGTGGATCTGTTTTACGTAAAACGGCATGCCCATATCCTGGAATCACTTGCCCTGCAGCAATAGTTTTAAGCGCATATTCTTTAATTTGTTCTTTTGTAGGTGCCTTAGTCCCAATTTCACTCTGAAGCTTAAAAATCCAGCGCATTACCTCCTGATTAGCCATACCGTGTAACGGGCCGGCTAAACCATTCATTCCAGACGAGAAACTATAATATGGATTGGACAAAGCAGAACCTACTAAGTGAGTTGTGTGTGCCGAAACGTTGCCCCCTTCATGATCGGCATGAATAACCATATACAAGCGCATTAAATCTTTTACAGCGTCCGAATCGTAACCCATCATGTGCGCAAAGTTCCCAGCCCAATCTAACGATGGATCCATTGGGATATGTTTGTCATCATGAAACACTCTACGATAAATATAGGCCGCAATGAGAGGCAGTCGAGATATTAAATCCATAACCCCCTCATACATTGGATCCCAAAAATCTTTCTTATCTAGGCCTTCTAAGTAGGAACGACGGAAATGCGACTGCGTTGACATGGCCAAAATTGCCAAGTTAAACTGTATCATAGGATGGGCATCCTTTGGTACAGCATCAATCACTTTATATACGTGCTGAGGTATAGCAGCTGCGCGCTTTGACCACTCTTGGCTGATAAACTTTACATCTTCCTCGGTTGGTAACTCACCAATAAGCATTAAGTAAAACAACCCTTCAGGAAGAGGTTCGCCACCTGGGTGCGCTTTAGGCAACTTGTCACGAAGTTCAGGAATAGAGTAACCTCTAAATCTAATTCCCTCCTCAGGGTCCAAATTTGAAGTCTCGGTTAAAAGGCCATTAATCCCTTTCATACCACCTAGCACCTGATCAACAGTAATGTCTTGCAAAACAACGTGACCATAACGCTTTTCTAAATCCTTTAATATGGCAGCCTTAGGCCGTCCCTTCTCTATTAATCGCTGTTTAATGTAATCCATTGCCTATAAGTTTAAATAATATATTTTATAAGATTGTTTGAGATGAAGAATCTGTCATATATCATATAAACTAATATAGCAAAAAAATGTTCGACTAAAGTTAAAAAAGATGTAAAAAAACAAAAAAAGGCGAGCCTCACAGCTCGCCTTTAAAAATTATGAAGTTAAAATTACTTCTTAGTAATTTTCTTGTAACCATAAACTGCACTAGCACCAAGTTCTTCCTCGATACGTAGCAATTGGTTGTATTTAGCCATCCTGTCTGAACGGCTCAATGAACCTGTTTTAATTTGACCACTGTTAGTAGCTACAGCAATATCAGCAATAGTAGCATCTTCAGTCTCGCCTGAACGGTGAGAAGTAACCGAAGTATAACCAGCACGGTGAGCCATATCAATAGCATCTAAAGTCTCAGTTAAAGTACCAATTTGGTTAACTTTAATAAGAATTGAGTTACCTGCACCAAGCTCAATACCTTTTTGAAGGTATTCAACGTTTGTTACAAATAAATCATCACCTACTAATTGACACTTGTCGCCAATTTTTTGAGTTAATTTAACCCAACCTTCCCAATCATTCTCAGAACAACCATCTTCGATAGAGTCAATAGGATATTTAGCAACTAAAGAAGCTAAGAAATCAACTTGTTGGTCGATAGTACGTTTTGCACCTTCAGCACCTTCAAATTTAGCATAGTTATAGATACCATCTTTAAAGAACTCAGAAGAAGCACAGTCTAAAGCGATAGAAACATCACCACCTTCAGAAGCACGACCTGGCTTATAACCAGCATTTTTGATAGCTAAAATAATGCTTTCAAGAGCATCTTCAGTACCGTTTAATTTTGGAGCAAAACCACCTTCGTCACCAACTGCAGTACTTAAACCTCTATCGTGGAATACTTTTTTCAAGCTATGGAAAACCTCAGAACCCATACGTAAACCTTCACGGAAAGATTTCGCACCAACTGGACGGATCATAAACTCTTGGAATGCAATAGGAGCATCAGAGTGAGAACCGCCATTGATGATGTTCATCATTGGAACAGGAAGAGTTTTTGCATTAGTACCACCAATATAACGATATAAAGGAAGCTCTAAAACATTAGCAGCTGCATGAGCAAGAGCTAATGAAACGCCCAAAATAGCGTTAGCACCTAATTTGCTCTTTGTTTTAGTACCATCAAGATCAATCATCTTTTGGTCAACACCAACTTGGTCAAATACGTCCATGCCAAGAACAGCTGGAGCAATGATATCATTAACATTGGCAACAGCTTTTAAAACACCTTTACCAAGGTAACGACCTTTGTCACCATCACGTAACTCTAATGCCTCATTTTCACCAGTAGATGCACCACTTGGCACAGCAGCTCTACCAATAAAACCACTTTCAGTTGTAATCTCAACCTCTAAAGTTGGGAATCCACGAGAATCAAGAATTTCTCTAGCATGAACATTTACAATTTGTTCCATATCAAAAAATTTATATAATAAATAATTAATTAATCAAAAAAAAAGGATACGCCAAAAGCCATATCCTTTAAATATTTCAAAATTTGTCAGAAAACCAACTATTAACAATGTTAAATTTAGTCTCTTTCATACCGAGCTAATTACTCTGCTGCAGCCTCTTCTGAACTTTTTTTCTTTCTGCTACGACGAGCCTTTTTAACTTCACCTTTAGAAGATACTTTTAGCATGTTCTCATTGAAGTCAACTAGTTCGATGTATGCGATTTCAGCGTTATCACCTAAACGATTACCTAGCTTAAGAATACGAGTGTAACCACCTGGACGATCAGCAACTTTCTCAGAAATTGTTGTAAACAACTCCTTAACAGCACCTTTATCTTGCAAATAGCTAAATACTACACGTTGAGCATGTGATTGCTCCTCAACAGTACTATTGTTTTTTGATTTTGTAATCAAAGGCTCAACATACGATCTCAAAGCTTTAGCTTTTGCCAAGGTTGTTTTAATACGTTTGTGTATAAACAAAGAACTTGCCAAATTAGCTAATAATGCCTTACGGTGAGAGCTTGTTCTGCCTAAGTGATTGAATTTTTTATTATGTCTCATCGCTTATTACTCCTTATCTAATTTATACTTAGAAATATCCATCCCGAAACTAAGATTAAGTTGACTCAACAAGTCATCTAGCTCAGTAAGAGACTTTTTACCAAAATTACGAAACTTCAATAAGTCGTTTCGATTAAATTTAACTAACTCGCCTAAAGTCTCTACATCTGCGGCTTTCAAACAATTTAGAGCTCTTACCGAAAGGTCAAGATCCACTAATTTTGATTTAAGCAATTGACGCATATGAAGAACCTCTTCATCAAACTCATCGTTACCAAATTTCTCGTCAGAGTCAAGCGTAATACGCTCATCACTAAACAACATAAAATGGTAGATAAGAATCTTAGCAGCCTCTTTCAAAGCCTCTTTTGGATGAATAGAACCATCAGTTTCGATCTCAAGAATAAGTTTCTCGTAGTCAGTCTTCTGCTCTACACGAAAGTTCTCTACAGCGTATTTAACATTTCGTATTGGAGTATAGATTGAATCGATAGCGATAACACCAATTTCGGCATCAACCACTTTATTCTCTTCTGAAGGAACATAGCCCCTACCTTTATTTATTGTAAGTACAATATTAATATGGGCTTCAGGATTAAGATTCGCAATAACATGCTCATGATTAATAACTTCGAAGTTACTCATGAAGCCATTAATATCGCTCGCTTTAAACTGATCTTTTCCAGTAATATGTACAGTAACTTTCTCGCTATCAACACCATCCACAATGCGCTTAAAACGCAACTGCTTTAGGTTTAAAATAATTTCAGTTACATCGTCTATCACACCAGGAATAGTAGAGAACTCATGATCCACACCCTCTATTTTAACTGATGTAATTGCAAAACCCTCAAGAGATGAGAGTAAAATTCTTCTTAAGGCATTTCCTACAGTGATACCATATCCTGGTTCAAGTGGACGAAATTCAAAGCGACCACGCTTCGAATCAGCTTCAAGCATTATAACTTTGTCAGGTTTCTGGAATGCTAATATTGCCATAAGAATGAATTATTTAGAGTACAATTCGACGATTAACTGTTCTTTGATGTTTTCTGGAATATCGGTTCTTGCCGGTACATTTAACAATTTACCGCTAAAAGTGTGTTTATCCCATTCTAACCAAGGAAATTTATTTGTAGAGCCACCAGCAAGTGAATTAGTGATTACTTCAAGAGATTTTGATTTCTCACGAACACCAATAACTTGAGATGTCTTAACAGTATAAGAAGGAATATTTACAATAGCTCCATCTACAACGATATGACGATGAGAGACAAGCTGACGAGCTGCTGCACGAGTAGGAGCAATTCCTAAACGATATACTAGGTTATCTAAACGACACTCTAATAAGCTCAATAATACCTCACCAGTAATTCCTTTAGATTTTTGAGCTCTATGGAATAGGATACGGAATTGTCTTTCTAATACACCATAGGTATATTTAGCTTTTTGCTTCTCTTTTAATTGTTGACCATATTCGCTTACTTTCTTTCTGCGGTTAGCGCCATGCTGTCCCGGAGGATTTTTGCGTCGATCAAATGCTTTGTCGGGGCCATAAATAGCTTCTCCGAATTTTCTGGCAATTCTAGTCTTTGGACCAATATATCTAGCCATTCTTCTAAATTTTTGATTTTAAATTTTTGATTTCAAATTATGAATATGATGCCGCGTAGATTATAGAGAGGAGTCTATTTATAATCATTCATAATCCAGCACTCAAAACCTAAACTTATGGTTAATAACTAGTAAAATTAAACTCTTCTCCTTTTTGGAGGACGACATCCGTTATGTGGAAGTGGCGTAATATCCTTAATTTCGGTAACTTCGATACCAGCAGTATGAAGAGAACGAATTGCAGACTCACGGCCGTTACCTGGACCTTTAACGAAAACTTTAACCTTACGTAAACCTAATTCAAACGCAACCTTTGCACAATCAGCAGCAGCAGTTTGAGCAGCGTAAGGAGTATTTTTCTTAGATCCTCTAAAACCCATTTTTCCAGCACTAGACCAAGAGATCACTTGGCCATTTAAATTTGTCAGAGAAATGATAACATTGTTAAATGATGAGTGAACGTGCGCTTGGCCTTCTGACTCAACCTTAACAACTCTTTTCTTCTGAATTCCAGCTTTTTTTGCCATAATTAATTACTATTTAGTAGCTTTCTTTTTGTTAGCAACTGTCTTCTTCTTACCTTTTCTTGTACGAGAGTTATTTTTAGTTGATTGTCCACGAACAGGTAAACCTACACGATGGCGAATACCACGGTAGCAACCAATGTCCATCAATCGTTTTATGTTAAGTTGTACTTCTGAACGAAGTTCACCCTCTACTTTAAAACCACCTGAAATTAATTCACGAATTTTTTTTGCATCGTCATCGCTCCAATCCTTAACTTTTGCATTTGGGTCAACACCCGCATCAGCTAAGATTTTTTTTGCACGACTACGACCAATTCCATAAATATAGGTCAATGATATTTCGCCTCTTTTTTCAGAAGGAATATCAACCCCAGCAATTCTAGCCATAATTAATTATTTTATCCTTGACGTTGTTTATACTTTGGATTCTTCTTGTTAATCACGTATAAGCGACCTTTACGCTTAACGATCTTGCATTCAGCGCTTCTTTTTTTAATCGATGCTCTTACTTTCATATGAACAATATTATTTTATTTATATCTGTACGTTATTCTACCCTTTGTTAAATCATAGGGAGACATTTCTATCTTAACTCTATCACCAGGAAGAATTTTGATATAGTGCATTCTCATTTTCCCTGAGATGTGGGCAGTTAAAACATGACCGTTCTCTAACTCGGCTCTGAACATTGCGTTCGATAGAGCTTCGATAATCGTACCATCCTGTTCAATAGAGGCTTGCTTCGCCATACTTTTTTAAAATTTTAAGACTGCAAAGATAATACTTCTTCGATAAAATCAAAACTAGAAAGTATTTCTGCACCATTTTTCCTTATAACAATCGAATGTTCAAAATGAGCAGATAACTTTTTGTCGATTGTGCGAATAGTCCATCCATCACTTTCTTGAATAATATTACGCTTTCCTGCATTAATCATCGGTTCAATCGCAATAACCATTCCCTCTTTAAGCAGAAGTCCAGATCCGCGTTTCCCATAATTAGGAACCTCAGGCGCTTCGTGTAAGTTGCGACCAATTCCATGACCAACCATTTCGCGCACAACCGAATAGTTATGCGACTCACAATAAGTCTGAATAGCGCTTCCGATATCGCCTAATCGACGTCCAGCAACAGAGGCTTCAATTCCCTTATAAAGACTCGCTTTAGTAACTTCTAAAAGTTTCTTTGCTTCGTCTGAAATGGAACCTACAGCAAATGTATAAGCTGAGTCACCATAAAAATCATTCATCAGCACACCAACATCGACAGATACGATATCGCCTTCAACCAAAGGTCTTTTTGATGGTATGCCATGCACTACCTGATCGTTAACAGAAGTACACAAAGTATTTGGAAATCCGTGATAATTTAAAAAAGCAGGAATACCACCATTATCACGGATAAACGTTTCAGCAACTTTGTCAAGATCCAGAGTTGAAACTCCAGGCTTAATAAGTTTTGCAACTTCGCCAAGGGTTTGAGCTACCAACTTATTGCTAAGTCGAAGTAGCGCAATTTCATCCTCAGTTTTTAAAAATATCATAAAGAAGCGTCCTCTCTATTAATAACTACCACCCGCACTACGTCCTTTAATACGACCAGACTTTAGAAGTCCATCATAATGTCTCATCAAAAGATGACTCTCAATCTGCTGAAGTGTATCTAACACAACCCCAACAAGAATAAGTAAAGACGTTCCTCCAAAGAAATTAGCAAACATATTATCAACACCAGCCATCATAGCAAAAGCAGGCATAATAGCCACCATTGCTAAAAAGAATGAACCAGGAAGAGTTATCTTAGACATAATGTCGTCGATATAAGTAACCGTAGCTCTTCCAGGCTTAACACCAGGAATGAAACCACCATTACGTTTCATATCTTCTGCCATCTGTTTCGGATTGATTGTAATTGCCGTATAAAAGTAAGTAAAGGCAATGATCAAAAGTGCAAAAACGATATTGTATCCGATACCAGTGATATTACCAAACATGGCAATAAAACCACTTGTAGAGTCACTGTCGATGTAACCAGCAACAGTAACAGGGATGAACATAATCGCTTGAGCAAAGATAATAGGCATTACACCAGCAGCATTCACCTTAAGAGGGATATACTGTCTAACACCGCCATATTGTTTATTACCAACAATTCGCTTAGCATACTGTACAGGGATTTTACGAGTTCCTTGAACAAGTAAAATAGCACCCATAAAGATAAGGAAGAGAACAACAATCTCAATCAAAAGCATCACTAATCCACCACCCTCTTCCAAACGAGAAACAAATTCACCAGCAATCGCAAACGGCAAGCGTGCAATAATACCTACCATAATAATCATTGAAATACCATTTCCAATACCTTTCTCTGTAATGCGCTCACCGAGCCACATAACAAACATGGTACCAGCAGTAAGAATGATCGAAGCAAACACTGTATAAGTCAATCCATCGATAGCAAAAGCACCAGGAGATTGCGAATACAAGTTAGCAAGGTAACTTGGAGCTTGGAAAGCCAAAATACCAACGGTTAGGTAACGTGTTATTTGATTAATCTTTCGAATACCACTTTCACCTTCACGTTGTAATCTTTGGAAATATGGTACAGCAATTCCTAACAACTGAATAACGATTGAGGCAGAGATATAAGGCATAATACCCAATGCAAAAATAGATGCATTAGAGAATGCACCTCCTGAAAACATATCCAAAAGGTTCATCACGCCAGAGCTTGTCTGCTTCTGTAGGTTATCTAATTGATTAGGATCAATACCAGGTAGTACCACATACGATCCAAGACGGTAAACTAGAAGTAAAGCAAGAGTCGTAAGAATACGAACTCTTAACTCATCGATCTTCCAGATATTGCGAATAGTGCTTATCAGCTTCATCTATTAAAGTTTTACAATAGTTCCTTTAGCAGCTTCAATAGCAGCTACAGCAGATTTAGAGAAAGCATGAGCTTTAACCTCAAGCTTTGACGTTAGGGTTCCATCACCTAAAATCTTAACACAATCATTCTTGCTTACCAGACCAGCTGCTAAAAGCACATCAATATCAATCACGTTAACACCAGCTTTTTCAGCAATAGATTGCAATACGCTAATATTAATTGATTTATACTCTTTACGATTAATGTTTTTGAATCCAAATTTAGGCAAACGACGTTGAATTGGCATCTGACCACCTTCAAATCCTACTTTTTTAGAGTAACCCGAACGAGACTTAGCACCTTTGTGGCCACGAGTAGAAGTTCCACCATGTCCTGAGCCTTGGCCTCTACCAATTCTCTTTTCAGAGTGAGTAGCTCCCGCAGCAGGTTGTAAATTACTTAAATTCATAAAATAATTCTTATAAGTTTATTATAATTGCTCAACGGTTACAAGGTGATTTACCTTTTCAACCATTCCAAGGATAACACTATTTTGTTCGTGCTCCTTAGATGAATTAACTTTTTTAAGACCTAGAGCCTCCAGAGTTTTCTTTTGTCTGGAGGTAGATCCTATTTTGCTTCTAATTTGTGTAATCTTAATTTTTCCCATGATAATAGTTCTTATCCGTTAAAAACAGTTTCAAGTGATACACCTCTGTTAGCCGCAACTTGATTCGCATCTCTAAGTTCAGTAAGTGCAACGATAGTCGCTTTTACTAAGTTATGAGGGTTTGATGAACCTTTTGATTTTGCTAACACGTCGGTAACACCAACACTTTCAAGTACGGCGCGCATTGCACCACCAGCCTTAACACCAGTACCATGAGATGCAGGTTTCATAAAAACCTGAGAACCACCAAATTTTGCAATCTGTTCATGTGGAATTGTTCCCTTTAATACAGGTATCTTTACAAGATTTTTCTTCGCTGCTTCAACTCCTTTAGAGATTGCAGTAGTAACTTCGTTAGCTTTGCCTAAGCCCCATCCAACGATACCTTTCTCGTCTCCAACTACAACAATAGCAGAGAAACTAAAAGTACGACCACCTTTAGTCACTTTAGTTACACGATTGATAGCTACCAATCGGTCTTTAAGTTCAAGGTCGTTATTACTTTTTACTTTTTTTATATTTCCAGACATAATTGTTAGAATTTAAGACCTGCTTCTCTTGCAGATTCAGCTAATTGTTTTACACGTCCATGATACAAGTATCCGCTACGGTCGAAAACAACAGTATCAATACCTGCTTTTAAAGCTTTCTCGGCAACTAATTTACCTGCGAGAGCAGCCTTCTCTGTTTTTGTACCAGCAACAGCGGCGATCTCTTTGCATAAAGATGAAGCAGAAACAAGTGTAGTACCTGTAAGATCATCGATAATTTGAACAGAAATTGCTTTGTTACTTCTAAAAACAGACAATCTTGGCTTAACAGCAGTACCCGAAATTGACTTACGGATACGCTGTTTAATTTTTTGTCTTCTATCTATTTTTGAAAAAGCCATAATAAAATAAAATTAATGTAATTAAGCTTTTGCAGACTTACCAGCCTTGCGTCGAACTACTTCGCCAACAAAACGAACACCTTTACCTTTGTAAGGCTCAGGGCTTCTGAAAGAGCGAATTTTAGCACACACCATACCAAGAAGCTGTTTATCTGCACATTCTAGCGTAATAATTGGATTACTTTTTCTATCTGTTACAGCTTCTACAGAAACCTCATTTGGCAACTGAAAATGAATTGGGTGAGAGTATCCTAAAGCCAATTCTAATACCTGACCGGTAGAGTTAGCACGGTAACCAACACCAACTAATTCTAGTTGTTGTTTGAACCCTTGAGATACTCCAAGCACCATATTATTGATTAATGAGCGGTAAAGACCATGTTTTGCACGATGATCTTTTTCGTCGCTAGGACGAGTGATTAAAACTTCACTACCAGCTATTTCAACATTGATATCAGAATCGATTGGTTGCTGAAGAGTACCTTTTGAACCTTTAACAGTAACAACATGGTTACTGAAAGTTACGGTTACACCAGAAGGGATTGCAATTGGTAATTTTCCTATCCTTGACATTGAAATTTCCTCCTTCTTAATAAATATAACACAATACTTCTCCACCAACTTTAAGAGAACGCGCCTCTTTGTCGGTCATAACACCCTTTGACGTAGAGAGGATCGCAATACCCAAACCGTTAAGAACACGAGGGATCTCACGGAAGCCGGCATATTTACGTAAACCTGGGGTACTCACTCTTTTAAGTGCTTTGATAGCCGCTACTTTTGCTTCAGTATCGTACTTTAAAGCGATCTTAATAGAACCTTGAACGTCACTATCGATAAATTTGTAGTTAAGGATATATCCTTTTTCGTACAAAATTTTTGTGATCGCCTTTTTAAGGTTCGATGCAGGAATCTCAACCACTTTGTGGCCAGCCATGATGGCATTCCTAATTCTTGTTAAATAATCTGCTATTGGATCTGTCATTGTAATGAATTAAATTGATCCCGAACGTCGGGACAATATTTAACTTAAATAAAAATTAAAATCGATATTACCAGCTTGCTTTTTTAACACCTGGTATTAAGCCATTAGATGCAAGCTCTCTGAACGTAATTCTACTTACACCAAACTGTCTCATATAACCTTTTGGACGACCTGTAAGTTTGCAACGATTGTGCATACGAGCAGGAGCAGAGTTCAAAGGCAGTTTTTGAAGACCAACATAGTCGCCATCGGCTTTAAGTTGTTCTCTTTTTGCTGCATATTTAGCTACTAAAGCGGCTCTTTTCACTTCGCGAGCCTTCATTGATTCTTTTGCCATCTTCTTCTAATTATTTTTTAAATGGTAAACCGAACCCTTTTAATAATGCAAAGGCTTCTTCATCAGTTTTTCCAGAGGTGACAAAGGTAATATTCATTCCCAGAATTTTACTAATATTATCAAGATTTATTTCTGGAAAAATAATTTGCTCTTGAATACCCAAAGTATAGTTACCACGGCCATCCAATTTGCTGTTAATCCCTTTGAAATCGCGGATTCGAGGAAGAGAGACACGAACTAATCTTTCAAGAAATTCATACATTGTGTCTTTTCTCAAAGTCACACGAACGCCGATTGGCATCTTTTTTCTTAACTTAAAGTTAGAAATATCCTTTCTTGAGTAACAAGCAATCGCCTTTTGACCAGTGATAGTTGTAAGCTCGTTGATAGCGATATCGATCATTTTCTTGTCGGCTACAGCCGCACCAAGACCCTGATTGATAACAATTTTCTCCAATTTAGGAACTTGCATGATGGTTTTGTAACCAAATTCCTTTTGAAGAGAAGGAACGATTTGTTCCTTGTACTGATTTTTCAAACTAGGTGTATAGCTCATTACTTGATCTCCTCTCCTGATTTTTTAGAATAACGAACAAGATCCCCTTCGGCATTAAGCTTGCGACCGATGCGTGTTGCAGCACCAGTTTTAGGATCTTTTAGGTTTAAATTAGAAATATGGATAGGAGCCTCTTGTTTGATAATACCTCCTTGAGGATTAGCAGCATTAGGCTTAGTGTGCTTAGACACTAAGTTAATTCCTTCCACAATAGCGCGCTGGTCTTTAGGGAAAACTTGAAGGACTTTGCCCTCTTTTCCGCTATTTTTACCAGTGTTTACGATAACGATATCGCCTTTTTTAATATGTAACTTTCCCATAATGCGAATTAATTTAAAGATTAAAGTACTTCAGGTGCTAATGAAACAACTTTCATATACCCATCTCTTAATTCACGAGCTACAGGACCAAAGATACGAGTGCCACGGATTTCACCAGCGTTGTTTAACAATACACAAGCATTGTCATCAAAGCGGATATAAGAACCGTCAGCTCTTCTAATCTCTTTTTTAGTACGTACCACAACTGCCTTACTTACAGTTCCTTTTTTCATATCGCCTGATGGGATGGCACTTTTAATACTAACAACGATACGGTCTCCAATAGACGCGTATCTTTTGCCAGTTCCGCCAAGTACTCTAATACAAAGTACTTCTTTCGCACCACTATTATCAGCAACGAGTAGTCTTGATTCTTGTTGTATCATGATTACTTAGCTCTTTCAATAATTTCAACTAATCTCCAACGTTTTGTCTTACTCATGGGACGAGTCTCCATGATTTTTACAGTATCGCCATTATGGCCATTGTTAGTTTCATCGTGAGCATGGAACTTTTTAGTTTTATTCACGAATTTACCATACATAGGGTGCTTCTCTTTGATTTCAACAGAGACAACAATAGATTTCTCCATTTTGTCACTAACCACAACGCCCACGCGTTCTTTTCTTAGATTTCTTTTTTCCATCACACAACTATTTTGTAGTTAATTGTTTCTGACGCAAAATCGTTTGTAGGCGTGCAATATTTCTTCTAGTAGCTCTAATCTTCATTGGATTATCTAAAGGTGAAATACTGTGATTGAGTTCCATACGAACAAGTTCGTTTGTTGTTGCGTCAATTCTTTCCTCAATTTCCTTAACAGAAAGTTCTTTTATTTCCGAAGTTTTCATCCTTTAAGCATTTGAAGATTCAACAAAATCTCTTCTAACTACAAATTTTGTAGTCACAGGCAATTTTTGAGCAGCTAGGCGTAACGCCTCTTTTGCTACTTCATAGGCAACTCCGTCGCACTCAATAATGATACGACCCGGAGTAACGGGAGCAACGTAACCTTCTGGGGCACCTTTACCTTTACCCATACGCACCTCTGCAGGCTTCTTGGTAATAGGTTTGTCTGGAAATATTCTAATCCAGATTTGTCCCTGACGTTGCATGTAACGGGTTACCGCGATACGAGCAGCTTCTATCTGACGACCGGTAATCCACTTGGTTTGAAGCGATTTAATACCGAAAGATCCAAAAGCAAGTTCGTGTCCTCTGTGGGCCACTCCCTTCATTTTGCCTTTCATCGCTCTTCTGTATTTTACTTTTTTTGGTTGTAACATCTCTAACTAATAATAAAGTTTCCGGTGATGATTACTTCTTATTTTTCTTAAACTTTCCGCCTCTGTCGTTTCTTGCACCAGCTGGAGCATTAGACGTTGTTGGACGGCTCTCTTTCACACCTAAATTTGGTGCTAGGTCACGTTTGCCATAAACTTCCCCTTTGCAGATCCAAACTTTGATACCGATAAGACCTACTTTTGTAAGTGCTTCAGCATGACAATAGTCGATATCTGCGCGAAGTGTATGAAGTGGAGTTCTACCCTCTTTATACATTTCAGAGCGAGCCATTTCAGCACCATTCAAACGACCAGAGATTTGTACTTTGATACCCTCAGCACTTCTCATTGTTGATTGAATAGCCGTTTTAATAGCGCGGCGATAAGCAACACGTGACTCAAGTTGGCGAGCGATAACGTTCGCTACAAGAGTTGCATCGATTTCCGGTTTTTTAACCTCGAAAATATTGATTTGAACATCCTTGTCGGTGATCTTTTTCAACTCCTCTTTTAGTTTATCAACTTCGCTACCATCTTTACCGATGATCGTACCAGGACGAGAGGTAAATACAGTGATTGTTAATAACTTAAGAGTTCTTTCGATAAGAATCTTAGACACAGAATTTTTGGCTAGACGTTCGTTAAGATAGCGGCGGATTTTATTATCCTCCAAAATCTTATCTCCGTAGTTTTTCCCGCCAAACCAGTTTGAGTCCCATCCTCTGATGATACCCAATCTGTTACTAATTGGATTAACTTTTTGTCCCATCTAGCTTAGTTTTTTTTATCTTCTTGGTTTTCAACTTTACTACCCACGTAAATTGTTACATGGTTGGATCTCTTACGAATACGATGTGCGCGACCTTGTGGAGCAGGGCGTAAACGTTTTAGGATTCTACCTCCGTCAACGAAAATTTCCTTTACAACAAGATTAGCACTTTCGATTCTAACCCCTTCATTTTTTTGCTTCCAGTTATCAATAGCAGAAAGAAGAAGTTTTTCAACTCTTTTTGAAGCTTCCTTGCTAGAGAATTTAAGAAGATCGAGGGCTAGGTTTACCTCTTTACCACGAATCATATCGGCAACTAAGCGCATTTTTCGAGGTGAAGTAGGCACATCATTCAATAGAGCAACAGCTTGTTGCTTCTTATCTGCTTTTAATTGATCTGCTCTTAATTTTTTTCTTGCACCCATTTTCTTTTTTTTAAAGAATTACTACTGTCTAGGCGAGAATTATCTCTTTTTATTTCCACCGTGTCCTCTAAACGTACGCGTTGGAGCGAACTCACCTAATTTGTGACCCACCATGTTCTCAGTAACATAAACAGGAATAAATTTATTACCGTTGTGTACTGCGATGGTATGACCTACGAAATCAGGAGAAATCATAGACGCTCTTGCCCACGTTTTGATAGGAGCTTTTTTACTCGCTTCATTCATTGCTGCCACTTTAGCTTCAAGTTTATAGGCAATGAAAGGACCTTTTTTTAATGATCTACTCATAACTTTCTCCGTTTAATTATTTTTTACGTCTTTCAAGAATATACTTGCTAGATTGCTTTTTAGGGTAACGAGTTTTGTAACCTTTAGCAAGCAAGCCTTTACGTGAACGAGGGTGACCACCAGAAGATCTACCTTCACCACCACCCATTGGGTGATCCACAGGGTTCATAGCCACACCACGAACTCTTGGGCGAACACCCAACCAACGTGAGCGACCAGCTTTCCCTGATCTTTCGAGGGCGTGATCTGAGTTTCCTACGGCACCAACTGTTGCACGACAAGTGGTAAGTACCATTCTTGTTTCGCCGGAAGGCAGTTTTACAACCGCATATTTTCCGTCGCGAGAAGTTAATTGAGCGAAAGTACCGGCGCTACGAGCCATAATTCCACCTTGACCAGGACGTAATTCAATATTGTGTACGATAGTACCAAGTGGGATCTCTTGCAAAGGAAGACTGTTACCGATTTCAGGTGCAACACCTGTACCAGAAACTAGAGTCTGACCAACCTGCAACCCGTTAGGTGCAAGAATATACCTTTTTTCACCATCCGCATAAACAAGAAGCGCAATACGAGAGCTTCTGTTTGGATCATACTGAATAGAATCAACTGTTGCAGTGATTCCGTCCTTTTCTCTTTTAAAATCGATTACCCTGTACTTCCTTTTGTGACCGCCACCGATGTAACGCATGGTCATCTTACCAGTGTTGTTACGTCCGCCGCTTTTTTTGATCGGTCTCAGCAAGGATTTTTCTGGTGACGCTGATGTAACCGTATCAAACGCCCCAATAATTTTGTGTCTCTGCCCCGGTGATGTGGGCTTTAGTTTTCTTACTGCCATTTCAATTAAATATTGCTATAAAAATCAATTGCATTTCCATCGGCTAAGGTCACAATTGCTTTTTTAGTAGCATTGCCTTGCCCTGTAATAACACCAGCTTTTGTAAAACGAGATTTAACTTTTCCCGAATATCTGAGGGTATTTACGTCAGTAACCGAAACACTGTATAACTCTTCAACAGCTTTTTTGATCTCAAGCTTGTTAGCTTTGATATCAACTAAGAATCCGTATCGGTTAAACTTTTCGGCCATTGCGTTAACCTTCTCAGTAACTAATGGTTTTAATAAAACTTTCATATAATGAACCTTCTTAAGCGTTTAACAAATTGTTCAATTCTGCGATAGAACCTTCACTCAACACTAAAGAACCAGCCTTCATTATGCTATAAGTGTTTAGTTCGTTATAAGTAAGAACCTCAGACTTAGGAACGTTGCGAGAAGATAGGTAAACATTTTTGTTTTCTTCCTTGATAACAAGAAGAGAACGCTTACCATTAACCTTAAGGTTGTTCTGAATAGCAACAAATTCTTTAGTTTTAGGAGTATCAAACGTAAAATCTTCAACAACGATGATTTCGTTATTTTTTGCTTTATAAGCTAAAGCAGAAAAACGAGCAAGTTGCTTCAATTTTTTGTTTAATTTGAACTCATAATCTCTAGGTTGTGGACCAAAGATACGACCTCCACCACGGAATAGAGGAGATTTAATGCTACCTGCACGAGCTCCACCAGTTCCTTTTTGCTTTTTCAATTTGCGAGTACTTCCTGAAATTTCGTTACGATTTTTCGCTTTAGAAGTACCTTGACGTTGATTAGCAAGATATTGTTTCACATCTAAATAGATGGCATGGTCGTTAGGTTCTATTGAAAAGATTGAATCTGAAAGTTCAACTTTTCTACCGGTGCTTACACCTTTAATATTTACTACGTTTAATTCCATTACTTCTCAATAATTAGATATGAACCTTTTGCACCTGGTACAGAACCTTTTACGATAAGAAGGTTGCTCTCAGGGATAATCTTTAACACTTTTAGGTTTTCTACCTTAACATTGTCGCCACCAGTACGACCGGCCATTCTCATTCCTTTGAATACACGTGAAGGGAATGAAGATGAACCCACAGAACCTGGGGCACGTAAACGGTTGTGCTGACCGTGAGTTTGACCACCCACACCGCCGAAACCGTGACGTTTAACAACACCTTGGAAACCTTTACCTTTAGAGATACCTGTGATGTCAACAAACATGTTGTCATCAAGGATTTGCTCAAGGGTGATAGCGTCACCAAGTTTAACAGCTGTTTCAAAACCATCAAACTCTACTAACTTACGTTTTGGAGATGTTGATGCCTTTTTGAAATGGCCTAGCTCAGGTTGAGAAGTGTTTTTCTCCTTTTTTTCGTCGAAAGCCAGCTGTACAGCCTCGTAACCGTCTGTTGCCACAGATTTAATCTGTGTAACGATACAAGGGCCAGCTTCGATAACAGTGCATGGAACGTTTTTTCCATCGGCACTGAAAACGGAAGTCATTCCGATTTTTTTTCCAATAATTCCTGGCATTTCAGATAAATTAATAATAAAACTTAAACTTTAATTTCTACCTCTACACCGCTTGGCAATTCGAGTTTCATAAGAGCGTCGATTGTTTTAGCAGAAGAGCTGTAAATATCGATTAATCTTTTGTATGAAGAGAGTTCGAACTGCTCGCGCGCTTTTTTGTTTACGAACGTTGCTCTCAACACAGTGAAGATTTTTTTATCTGTTGGAAGTGGAATAGGACCACTTACTACTGCACCAGCAGCTTTAACTGTTTTTACGATTTTCTCAGCCGACTTATCAAGTAAGCTATGATCGTAAGATTTTAATTTGATTCTAATTTTCTGGCTCATATTGAATACTAATTCAGTATTATAATAACTCTACTTTACCTTTACACTCTTTCAACACTTCTGTTGCAATACCTTTAGAAACCTCAAGGTAGTGAGAGAACACCATTGAAGATGTTGCACGACCAGAAGAGATAGTACGAAGTGTGGTTACATAACCAAACATTTCAGAAAGAGGAACAGAAGCCTTCACAACACGTGCGCCAGCTTTTTCTTCCATACCTTCGATTTGACCACGACGCTTGTTTAAGTCACCTATGATATCACCCATATACTCTTCAGGAGTTACCACTTCAACTTTCATGATTGGCTCAAGAAGAACTGGTTTAGCTTTCTTAGAAGCCTCACGGAATGCTTGGCGAGCAGCGATTTCGAATGATAATGAATCCGAGTCAACTGCGTGGAAAGATCCGTCGAATAGAGTAACTTTTAAGTTTTCAACGTTAAAGCCTGCAAGAACACCATTTGACATAGCCTCTTTGAAACCTTTTTCAACCGATGGGATATACTCTTTAGGAATGTTACCACCTTTGATATCGTTAACGAAAACTAGACCGCTTTCACCTTCACCAACAGGACCAACTTTAACAAGAATGTCGGCAAATTTACCACGACCACCAGACTGTTTCTTGAATACCTCGCGGTGTTCAACAGTAGCAGTAATAGCCTCTTTGTAAGCAACTTGAGGTTTACCTTGGTTACACTCAACTTTAAACTCACGCTTCAAACGATCAAGAATGATCTCAAGGTGAAGTTCACCCATACCGCTAATTACGGTTTGACCGCTATCTTCATCCGTATGAACACGGAAGGTTGGATCCTCCTCAGAAAGTTTATTAAGAGCGATACCTAATTTATCAATATCTTTTTGGCTCTTAGGCTCAACAGAGATACCGATAACTGGATCAGGGAAATCCATAGATTCAAGAACGATTGGGTGATTTTCATCACACAAAGTATCACCAGTACGGATATCTTTGAAACCAACAGCAGCACCGATATCACCAGTTCCGATGAAATCTTTTGGAAGTTGCTTGTTTGATTTCATCTGATAAAGACGAGAGATACGCTCTTTCTTTTCAGTACGTGAGTTCCAAACATAAGAACCAGCATCAATTTTACCCGAGTAAACACGGATGAAAGCCAAACGACCAACGAATGGATCGGTAGCAATTTTGAATGCTAATGCAGAGAATGGAGTGTTATCATCGTGATCACGGAAAGCAGCTTCGCCAGTTTCAGGGTCGATACCTTCAACAGCAGGAATATCGCTAGGAGATGGTAAGAAAGCCACAACGTAATCAAGTAGAGTTTGAATCCCTTTATTTTTGAAAGCAGAACCACAAATCATTGGAGTAATTGTTTGAGCAATAGTTGCTTTACGAATTACAGCCAAAAGTTGATCTGCAGTAATTGAATCTGGATCGTCGAAGAATTTCTCCATCAACTCATCATCATGCTCAGCTACAGCCTCTACTAATTTAGCTCTCCACTCTTCAGCCTCTTCCTTCATTTCTGCAGGAATATCAGAGATTTCGAAAGTAGAACCAATGTTAGCATCATCTTTCCAAGTGATAGCCTTATTATTGATAAGATCTACAACACCTGTAAAAGTCTCTTCTGCACCAATTGGAATCATTACAGGCACTGGGTTTGCGTAAAGATTCTCACGAACTTGACGAACAACTTCGAAGAAGTTAGCACCCGAACGGTCCATTTTGTTAACGAAACCGATACGAGGAACCCCGTATTTGTTAGCCTGACGCCAAACAGTTTCTGATTGAGGCTCAACACCACCAACCGCACAGAAAACAGCCACAGCACCATCTAAAACCCTTAGAGAACGCTCTACCTCAACGGTAAAGTCAACGTGACCCGGGGTGTCAATGATGTTGATTTTGTAATCTTCATCTTTGTATTTCCAAGATGTAGTAATAGCTGCAGAGGTAATAGTGATACCACGCTCTTGCTCTTGCTCCATCCAGTCCATTGTAGCGGCACCATCATGTACCTCTCCAAGTTTGTGAGTAACACCAGTGTAAAATAAGATACGCTCAGATGTGGTAGTTTTACCAGCATCGATGTGCGCCATGATACCAATGTTACGGGTATATTTTAATTCAGCATTTGCCATTATAATCGTCCTTTCTTAAATTAAATACTAGAATCTGAAATGCGCAAAAGCACGGTTAGCGTCGGCCATTTTGTGCATATCTTCTTTCTTCTTATAAGAAGCACCTTCGAAATTGTAAGCAGCGCTAATTTCAGCGGCTAATTTCTCTGCCATACTCTTACCACTTCTCTTGCGAGAGTAAAGAATAAGGTTCTTCATACTTAAAGAAACTTTTCTTGAAGGACGAATTTCTGTTGGAACTTGGAAAGTTGCACCACCCACACGACGACTCTTAACCTCAACGTTAGGCGTGATGTTTTCAATGGCTTTTTTCCACATATCAAGCGGAGTTTTACCCTCTTTTTCAGCTTTATCTTTCAATCGATCTAACGCATCGTAAAAAATTCCATATGCCACAGACTTTTTACCGTCGTACATTAGATTGTTAATAAACTGTGTTACCGAAGTGTCTTGAAACACTGGATCTGGTAAAAGAACTCGCTTTTTTGGTTTAGCTTTTCTCATCTTTTCTTGTTTATCAGTTCTAAAAATTATCGGCTGTCAATTTACGTCTTCAATAATGTTTAACCATTATTTACTCATCCCATCAACACCAATAAACAAAACTTAAATTAATACTCTATTTTTTCTTTTTAACTGGAGCGCCTTTTACTGGAGCACCTGCTTTTCCTGCTTTAGGACGTTTAGTTCCGTACTTAGAACGACGTTGCATACGACCATCAACACCTGAAGCATCTAAAGCTCCACGCACTAAGTGGTAACGTACCCCTGGTAAGTCTTTCACACGACCGCCACGAACAAGTACAATACTGTGCTCTTGTAGGTTATGACCTTCACCTGGGATGTATGCGTTAACCTCTTTTCCATTGGTTAAACGTACCCTTGCTACTTTACGCATTGCAGAGTTTGGTTTTTTAGGAGTTGTTGTATAAACCCTAACACAAACACCGCGTCTTTGAGGACATGAGTTTAAAGCTGGTGACTTAGATTTGTCGACCAATTTAACGCGTCCTTTTCTCACTAATTGTTGAATTGTTGGCATATTTATATTAAATTAAAAAAAATCTAACCTTTTCGGGGCGACAAAGTTACGACAAAAAAATCAAAAAACATTCTGATTTTCAAGATAATATCGTGACCCCACAAAATTGCGGTGCAAAGGTAGGAATAATTTTGCGAATTACCGCAAATATAAATTGATTAATTTTCAATTGATTAGAAAGAAGGAGAAGGAAAATTGTTAATGATCAATGGTTAATTGTTAATTGATGGGGTAATTGGTGTTATTTAAAATAAGTGGCAGATAACAGATCAAAAATAGGGCATCAACTAGTAATGATAAATGGCCACTTTAAATGAGATACAACAACCAAGATCCGTCAAAGATCACACAGAACTTATTCACACATATCTCACACATATCTCACACATATCTCACACATATCTCACACATATTTCACAGTTGAGTCGCAGTTGAGTCACCAAAAGTTACCATTAACCGTAAAAAAATAACAAAGGCGGCTTTTGCTGACTTATGTGTGACTTATGTGTGACTTATGTGTGACTTATGTGTGACTTATGTG
>RRZU013489136.1_pt1 | contig 22326 bp, 25 predicted proteins | sample 2165561 | NCBI WGS metagenome assembly RRZU01 (sample SAMN10456909, study PRJNA506462) | wastewater metagenome | isolation source: wastewater sludge | place: USA: Moscow, Idaho | reverse complement strand
GGGGTAGCCGTGCCCTTGCAGAATGAACGTCAAAGGCAATAGTTGTTTTTGCAAATCGTCGGGCATCGCGCTGCGGGTACCCTTGTAGGAAGGCAAAATGTCCTTGCGCGAAGGGCCACTGTCGCCAAGGTCGGCCAATTGTTGGAGCCTTGCAGGAGCAGCTTGCTGGATGGTGTGCAGGCAGTTTTGTGGGAAGGGATCGAGCGTGATCACCACTTGGTAATTGGGCAGTTGGCGTTCCAGGAATTGGAGTGTCTTCATGAAACCGTGCACTGCTCCGGTGGGCTGCCCGTTGGGGCCTGTCAGATTGTTGTTGCCGTGAAATGAGCGGTACAAAATGTTGAAGCCGTCGATGATGAGCAAATCTTTAGGGGGTGTTTGAGGAGAAGTCATGTGCGAATGTTGTTGAGAATGACCCGGTGGGCCATAAGGTACGATTTCATTGTAGCACGGACGGGCGTGTACCCATAGCATGAACACGGTCCACGGCGAATGGTCACAATGGATGATATCCCTTCCAAACTCGAGGTATAGTATTGAATGTACGAGGAGTGCTCACCATGAATCTTTCGCTTTACGCTACGCTGTTCAAAATCTCGCCATTCGGGAAATCAAGCATCATCGCGGGCCTGCGGGCATCGGCGGATGAATTGCGCAAAAGCGGGGACAAGAAAAACATGGCCGAAGCCTGTTCTCAATTGGTGGCGGCCGGATTTTTCAGTATGGATATCAACGATTTTAAGGCAGCAGCGGCAATCGCCGATGCGCTTGATGAAATGCACCAATGGTACGTAAAAAACGATGCTAGCCATGCTCAAAAAATGCGAGCCCACGGGAACATGCTATTGCTGCGAACCGCCGTGCGCATTTTCCAACACAACGACATGGACCTGCGCACCAATTACGATGCGCTTCAAAGTGAGCTAAGTTTGGTCATCGTGGAGAGCAGCAAATACGGAAAGCGCTGGAAACTAGCGCAATTGCAAGCTTCGCAACTCCAACTGTACTTGGATTGGCTGGTTCTTGGTGAGAAAGACCCGCAAACATGGCGTACGGTCCAGTCATTGCTGGCAAGCGAATTTGGGGAAGAAAAATTGAAAACCACGACGGGTAGGTGGTTTCAAAACGCAAAACCCGGCTGGGGTGCATTCGTGGCCCACGTGCAAAGCGTTGTTGCCACCGGCAAACTGCCCACGCACGCAAACGCGTTGTAAGTACCAAGCCGCCCTATAAGCGGGATTCTGTCTAGAACCGTCATTCATCTAGGACCATCATTGCTGATGGCCTCTTGCAGCACACCCGCATGCTCGCCGAACAGGGTCATCGCATGCTTATTTGGCCTTGCACCCACAGGGGTTTACCGTACCACGTTTGTCGCCAAACGTGTGGTGGGCTCTTACCCCACCGTTTCATCCTTACCTGATCCCAATTGCTTGGGCCATCGGCGGTTTGCTTTCTGTTGCACTTTCCGTCGCCTTCTCCATTGCTGGATTCAACGCCTGGTCGTTAACCAGCTGTGTGTTCTTTGGTGTCCCGACTTTCCTCACCCCTCAAGTGGACTGGGGTGCGACGATTCGGGCGACTTGGTGACGCAATTGTACGGTATTTTCTAAAAATGTGCAATGCCCATTTGACCAGCATGGTTGTTTTAACATCTCTGTGCACAAGGCCAGAAAGGCCTTGGAAAACCTCGGTGTGGTTGCTAGAATACCACGATGAATATTCAACTTGTGGTCGCTGTGGATAACCAAGGCGCGTTGGGCAAAGACAAAACGATGGCTTGGTACATTCCGCAGGAATTGCGTCATTTCAAATCCTTGACCATGGGTGGGGTGATTGTGATGGGGCGCGTTACGTTCGAATCCATTGGACGGCCTCTGCCGGGGCGCATCTCCGTGGTGGTCTCCAGTCGCATGGCTCCCGATGTGTTGCCCCCCGACACCCATTGGGTTGCCTCCATTGAGGATGCTCTCGCCCTGGCCGCTGCGCAATACCCGGAAAAACCCATCTGGATTGGGGGCGGAGCCAATGTATATGCTCAGATGCTCCCCAAAGCCAAACGGGTGCATTTGAGCCGAATTCCTTTGACCGTGGAAGGCGCGGATGCGTTCTTCCCTACCCTCGACCCAACCCAGTGGACACTGGCATCAAGCCAGGACGTGTTGCACGATTCCGATGCACGCGTGCTGTTTACGTACCAACAATACGAGCGCAACAATGCATGAAGCCATCTTCGCCAAGCACTGTGCTTGGGCCAATACCTGGACGTGGAAGAAAGCCCACCGTAGCAGCGGCGCCGACATTTCCAGCAATACCTGCATGGCCCAGGCTCGCGGAGACGCCTCTTGTGCTTACAGGCAGGCAGAAGAGGCCAGCCGCTTACTGCAAGAAGTGCCCGGCGTTGAACGCGCATGGGCGCAACACCCGGGCACCGTCTGCGTGGTGTTGTCCGGAAGTGCTCTTTTGCAACTGTCGTTGCAAAACAATGCCCAACCCTGGCAGTCGACCGAGCCTGTCCTTTGGCTACTCGATTACGGGATTGTGGCACCTTTTGAGGTGGTGGGCCTTACCCAGGCACGGGAGGGCATTTTGGGCGACACCCTCGCACGTGCCGCCGCCTTGGCTGGCCATCGTGTAGTGCGTCAACGGTTGGTCCTCAATACGGGACGCCACGTTGTCTTTCTGACAAAGGCGTTGCAATTGCACATGCAGGCCTTGGAACAAAAAATTCCCGTGGACTACACCTGTTTGCCGGGGGCGGTTGGTATCGCCAAAATTCGGATGCCCCGTGCTTTGCCACGTGGGGCATTGATGCAAACGTTGGCCGAGCAGGCCCACCGCATGGGGGTCCGCAGCATCGACGAGGACGGCATCGAAGCGTTTGCGGTGTCCACGATCATGGCGCTGCAAGAAGAGGGTTTTTCGCAACTGCGCGTCGAGTTTGACACCACGCTTTTGAGCAGCGAGCTGGAACCAAGCATCGAGCGCGTTTTGGACGAATGGTCCCATGCTGGGCATACCCATCGCGAAGAAGAATCCGTGATGTTTCATGGCCCCAGTTTTGGGGCCCCCAACGAAATCGTGGCCGTCACACGCCGTGCAACGCCCACGTACTTTGTGCAGCGCGTTGCGCACCACATGGAACAGTTGCGAAGAGCTCCGGCACGTGTCGTAACGGTGCGCGATGCAGGTCACGCGGGATTGGCGCGCAACACGCACATCGGGCTGCAAGCACTCAATCTGGATAGTACTGCCTTGATGTACTTTTTGGTCCATGATGTGCAAGACAGCAGCACTCAACTCATGCGCACGAAACGCAGCGTTGGATTGAACGATGCTATTAAAATGCTGGGTGTCAACGGGTTGCGTTTGGCGTTGCTCAAATCGAGTTCAAACCGTACGCTGCGGGTAGAAGACAAACCTTGGATGGCATGCACCAAGAACGAAGACAAGTCCATGTACGATGCGTACGTTAAAGCGCACGCGGTCGTGCAAGAGCATTTTGGTGGGGTTGCGGCCATGCAAGCGGGTCCTATTGCGCATGCTGCCAAACCCCTGCTAATGGCTCTTTTGCGCTGGCCCCAGCGCCTTCAAGCAGCGCTTGACCACAACAACCCTTCGATGATTCATCGCCACGCCTTGGAGCTTGTAGGCCTCGTGCACAAAACCTACGCCCAAGTGCCGATGCAAGAATTGGAAGGCGCGGGCATGGAGGCGATGGGTACCGCATGGTCTTTGGCAGCGGACCAGCTTCGGACGGTGTTCGACACCATGGGGTTGGATGCAATGGAGTGGGAAACACGCTACAGCGTCAAATCGTAACTCTCGATGGGTGCACCTGCTTTGGCGAAGTACTCCATCATTTGTTTGCGCGCAGCAGTGCCTTCGTACAAGGCATGCGTGATGTTGTAGACCGATTCAATGTCCGGGTATTGCTTGGACAACACGGGAAAATCCCAAATGGCTTCGGGTCGACAGGCGACAAAAACAGCTTGTTCCACGGTGGGCGTTTGCAGTAAGTAGTATAGCTTGGGTTGGGCAATGAATCGTCTTGCCCATTCCACTCGAAGGTGGTCAGCAACCGCCTGGCGCAAAACGTCCGAGCGCTGTGCCCACCATTATTGAAAGGCGGGTTTGGGGTTCTTGCGGTCCACGTTGTTGTCGATGCACCATTCGCGCGTAGGGCACGGCATGGGCAAAAAGATATAGCGGGCAAGCTCATCGTGCAGGCCAATCCATGTGAGCATGTTCGGGTCTTCGTGCACCAGGGACAACCAAAACGCGCGCATGGGGCTGGCATGGGGCGCAACATGTTTAAGAACCAACGCGCAGCGCACGGCGTCCTTTTTGTGGGCGTATTCGTAAATGAGAGTACCAACGGTATTTTCGTAATTTGCATTGGTTTTCAACTTCTCTGCGAGGCAACGCATCGATGGCACATCCTCATTGCCAATGGCCAGACGCAAATCGGCCTCCATCTTGATATTGTTCCATTGCGCTACGTGCGTTTTCTCACGCGTTCCTTCTGCAAAACTCAGGTGCACGCTGGACGTCAATGGCGCTGGCAACTGGTGGTCTTTGGACAGCATGATTTTCTCCCCCTCGGTCAGCGTACGATACCGCCGAAAAGGTAGCTGATGGCGCGAGGAATGGAGAGCAAGTTGGACAAGAATGGGTCTTGTTGCTGCACAACCACCACCTTGGGTTTGTTGCGTTCGGCTTCCAAGGCAGCTTGTACTTGACGCTCGTGTTCCAGACGCCGCTCTTCCTGGGCTTCCCATGCGGCCACCCGGGCCGCTTGCTGCTGCTCGAAACTGGCGGGTTCCGCGCTCGGGGTGCTGGGCAAGGGCATGCGGGCCAAATCCATGGGGCTTGGGGTTCGAATGGTGCGGGCAGCCTGAGCATTCGCATTGCTCACGGCGTTGTCAACGTCCCCAGAGGTTAAAGGACGCGACGAGAGCGGGGGCAATTGCAGTGCAGGCTCCTGGGGCGTGGCCTGAGGTTTTTGAAACATCATGCCGTAAGCGGGTTGCGTTTGGGTTTGGGCAAACGCCGCTCCCGCCGTAAAGGCTCCAAACAACAAAATGCAAGCAAAGGTGCGACCGAACATGTTAGTAGTCTAGCGAAAGAACGGGCGTTTGGCCAATGTTGATGAAATGCTCGATGTCTTGGGTTTTCTCAATCCCATCCACCCAATACTGCACCTGTTCGGCTTCCGTGTACGCGGGCGGCTCCCAACGCAGCATCAATTCGTCCAAGGCTTTTTCGGGCACGCTGGCGGGGCGGTTTCGATTTTGCTGGCGCCATTGTTGGGGCGTGGACGTCTCCAAATGGACAATTGTCCCGTTGGCATCGTAGTTCCACAACAGGTCCAAGGCTTTTTTGCGCATGGTTGGGGAAATGTGGGTGGCGTTCCACACAAAATCCTTTTTCTGGCGCAACAACTCTTTGGCTTGTTCCCACACAGCGTGCACCACCTCGCCCGTCTTTTGGCCATGCGAGACGCCCATGGCTTCGCGCATGTCGTCGTAGGAGATGACGGGCAAGTCGGGACGGTGCTTGTCGGCCCAGGTGTTTTTGCCCATCCCGGGCAAACCGCTTAGCAAAACCACCTGGCTTCCAGCGGGACGGCGGATGAGGTATTCGGGAGCAACGGTATCGGGGGAGTTGAGAAACTTTTGCCACGTGTAGGCGCTGGCGGATGCTGACGCATTGCCCCAAATGCCCAAATCTTCGCAGCCCATCCGGAAAATTTCCACCGCGTCGATGGTGTTTTGCCACATGGATGGTGGGTCAGTGCGCCGGCCCCACCCATCGGCCATGGCAATGGTACCAAGCCAGTCCAGACGTACCATGCGGCTCCACGATTTTAGACGAATAGCATAGTCGTCCTTGGTCATGGTGTAGAACGGCATTTGGTGCATGCCAATCAGCGTACAAACGGCTTCACGCTCTGCCATGGGCAGGCCCTCTTGCCATAGCCAAATGCGGGCATCTTGGGCTCCCCGCTGGCTGTGACCACGGCTGGAAATGCGCCCGTTGTCTTCGAGCGCAGTAGTCGCGGGTTTGCCCGTGTCGTGCAGCAATGCAGAGAGCCACGTGACGCGTTGCCCAACCGGGTCAAGCTCGTGCCACCAAGGATGGGCTACCAGCGCGTCGACCACCATCTTGGTGTGCGTCCAGACATCCCCCTCGCTGTGGTAGAAGCGATCTTGCGGGGTCGCGTGCATCGTGGCCACCCACTGCGGGTAGGCGGCCTCGATGGCACTCCATGGATTGATATCGCCGGGCGCGGGCACGAAGCTGGCCAGCGTGGCGGGGGCAATTTTGTAGCTCATGGCGAAAATCCTGTATCAAGCGAAGGCGCCGTAAAATCGTACAGCTGCACCTGCGGGTTAAGGCGGTTGGGTACCAACATGCGGTGCTGGTGGTGCCCATCGCCGTCGAGAATAGTTTGAAGAAAGTCGGGGCGAACCCACTTGTAGCGCTCCAGGGTCTCGTTCTCGTTTTCAACCTTGAAGTACAAGCCCTCCATCCCGTCGTGCCAAAGGGTTTGGCTTTTGACGCGGTCGCGGGCCATGCCCGAGCGGTCCGCAATGTCCATCAGGTGTTGGGTCCATTGCGGGGTTTTGGCGGTGGATGGGCCTACCAGTGCCATCACGTCCTTGTAATCCTTGGGCGCGGGGCCTTCGTAGAGTACGGGCACCGAGACGATGGGCAAGTCCTGCGTCAACTCGCGCCGTGCCTTGGTCGACAAGAACACTTGTTTGGATTTGTCCCAAATATCGAATTCCAAGAACAAATGGGGTAAATTGTCGTAGAAGATGGTGTGCTTTTCGTACATCCATTCGCCAAAAACAATGAAGCGGTCTTCAAAACGATCGAGAAAGATGCCTTCGTATTGGGTGGCCCAGCTCTTGAACATTCCAAATTGCGATTCGCGCGAGCCGCCCGTCAGGTAGTGTCCCCGGGACTGCAGGCGCAACTCGCCCGCTTCGTTGAAGCTGAATCCGGAGTTGGCCCCGTCCATCTTTTCTTCGATGACGAGGTATTGTCCGGCCAGTTGCCGGTACGGTGTCTGATCGCTTCCGTCGTCGCCTTTTTGCAGGCGAGAGCCTTGAAGATGGGGCGTGCGTGGGTATTTGACCATCCATTCATTAAGTGCTTGACCCATGTTCGTTCCTCTTTTTTGTAGCGTTGTAGCCTTCCATTGTAGCATGGGGCCACTTTTTCTGCCTAGGGGACGCTATGAAAAAACGGCACTAAGAGCGCCGTTTTGTGGTTTGAACGCCTACTTGGCAGGCCAATGGTGGGCGTCGCGGTGCCGAACGTGAACCTTCCCTAGGGCGGGCATTTTACCCAGCATTTCGGACAAGTAAACGGAGCGATGCTGCCCGCCAGTGCAGCCAATGCCCACATTGAGGTACTTGCGGTGATCGGCCTCGTACACGTTGCGCCAAGTGGTCAAAAAGGTGGCGATACCTTGGCAGAAGTCGGCCATGATGGGCTGCTGCTCAAAGTATTCGATGACCCTGCAATCGAGTCCCGTCATGGGCCGCAGGGTGGGATCGTAATACGGATTGGGCAAACAACGCGCATCGAACATCATGTCCGTGTCATTGGGGATGCCGTGTTTGAAGCCAAACGATTGCACCACAATGGTTAGGCCCTGGTGGGACTCGTCGATGTATTGCTGCATCCACTTGGTCAAGATAAGTGCCGTCATTTCCGACGTGTCCACCATGTGGATACCCCGAGGAAGTGATCGCAATGCTCGGGTTTCCATGGCAATGGCCGATTCCGTCGATAGTCCCATTTTGGACAACGGGTGGGGACGGCGGGTTTCGTGGTACCGGCGCATAAGGACATCGGCGCGGCAGGTGAGCACAACGGCCCGAATGGAAAACCCTTGCGTTACTAAGTCATCCCAATGGGACTGAGCGCTGCGCACAAATTCGGGGTCACTCATCTCCAAGCCAATGGCAATGCGGGCGACGCCCTGGCTTTGAAGAACCGCTAGTGTTGGCAGCAACACGGCGGTGGGCAAATGGTCGATGCAGTAGTAGCCGGCATCTTCCAAGGCGCGGATAGCAACGGTCTTGCCGGCACCCGACAAACCGCAGAGCACAATGAGCTCAGTAGCTGAGGGGGTCGGAGTCGGTTGCATCGGGGGTCGCAGCAGGGTTGGCAGCATTTTTCCATTCCGGATGCTGCTCCAAGTAGGCGACAACAGCATCCCAGCTAGGGAAGGTGTCGGAGCCGAAATGGATGAACGTTCCAAGGAAATGCTCGCAATGTGCTTTGTGTGGACGGTCGTCCACCAGCATGTCGTGCTCGTTGCCAAGCGTTCCTTTGTCGGGCGTGATGATCACGCGCTTCAACATGTCGGGGCGGCGGTCTTGCCACCACTGGAGTTTTTCCGTTGCGGACAGCGGATTTTCGTGTGGGATTTTGGTAGCAATCCACACGTTGGCCCCATTGGCCAATAGGTAGTCGAGTGCCTTTTCGGCACCGGGCATCCATTCGAGATGGCGGTACGCACCAGGAAGCATCTTGAACTCTTTGGGGTCAAGGCCGTGCAGCTCGGCGGCCTTCTCAAAGTCGGCGAGAACGCCGTCCATATCGATGTAGATGCGGGTGGTGGATTTGAATTTCACAGGGAAGGTCCTTCAGAAGTTGCGGTATCGTCCACGGCAGGCGTGGACACTGTGGGCGCGGCATTGATGCCCAGATTGGCATGCTGCAAGAATGTGGCTTCATCCCATACATCGATGCCTAGGCTTTGGGCCGTGGCGAGTTTGCTGCCAGCACCGGGGCCAGCAATCACGGTGGAGGTTTTCTTGGAAACACTGCCGGCGGTTTTTCCGCCCATCCCTTCAATGGCGTCCTCGATGGCTTTGCGGTCCATCGTCACCATGGAGCCCGTGACAACGAACGTTTTGCCCGTGAACATCGCGTTGGTTTGCACGGCCGTCTCGGGCGCAGGGGCCACGCCCGCTGCGGTCATGTTGGCAATCAGGTCCAGATGGCCTTGCACGTTCAGATACTTGCGCAGCGACTCCACGGTCGAGGGGCCCACGTTGGGCACGGCCAGGAATTCGTCGTCGGTGCCGGCGAGGAACTTGTCGAGCGTCAAAAATGCCTTGGCCAAATCCTTGCCCGTGGTTTCGCCCACGCCAGGGATGCCCAACGCAAAGATGAACCGTGCAAGGGGACGCGTCTTGGTCGCCTCACGGGTGGCAATCAACTTGACGGCCGTCTTCTCGCCCATCCGGGGCAGTTTAAGCAAATCGTCCTTGGTCAACGTGTACAGCTGGTCGACGGTGGTGACTTGCAGTTGGTCATGCAAACCGGCCAGGACCTTATCGCCCCAACCATCGAGCTCCATCATGCGCCGGCCAACAAAATGCTCCATCTTGCCAAGGGATTGGGCCGAGCAGATGGAACCACCTGTGCAGCGAATGGCCACTTCATCGGGCGCCTGGTACAAAGGAGAGCCGCAGCAGCTGCAGGAGGTTGGAGCGGGAAATGGCGTCAGGGAAGGACTGCGCTTGGATAGTTCGGGGCCCACCACCGCCGGAATGACATCGCCAGAACGCTCGACGTACACGTAGTCGCCGATTCGCACATCTTTTTCTTTCAACTCGCTGAAATTGTGCAGCGTTGCATTGGAGACCGTAACTCCACCAACGTACACGGGTTCCAGGCGTGCAACGGGGGTTTGAACGCCGGTACGGCCTACCTGGACATCGATGCCCACCAGTTGGGTCAACGCACGTTCGGCGGGGAATTTGTGGGCGATGGCCCAATTGGGTTCACGCGAGCGGAAGCCCAATTTTTCCTGGTCTTCAAAATCGTTGACCTTGTACACAACCCCGTCGATTTCGTACGGGATGGAATGGCGAATGGCGGCAATGTAGTCGAAGTACGCCAGCAGGCCCTCTTCGCCTTTGACCACGCGGCGTTCGTCGCTGGTGTTGAAACCTTGGGTTTTCATCCAGTCGATGGTGGAGCTGTGCGAGTTGCCCATGGGGCTGACGTCGTCGGCCAGCACGGTGTAGCCAAAAAACGTGAGTTTGCGCGCAGCGGTAACCTTGGGGTCCAGCACGCGCAAGGCACCGGCGGCGGCGTTGCGGGGGTTGGCGAAGGGCTTTTTGCCCGCGTCTTGCTGCACTTGGTTGAGCGCTTGAAAGTCCGAACGCAACATGACGACCTCGCCACGAACTTCGACTTCGTCGGGCAAGCCCAGGGCGTTGATGGTGCGGGGTACCCCAGAGACGACCAGGGCGTTCAGGGTAACGTCTTCGCCCGTGGTGCCATCGCCGCGTGTCGCCGCGCGAACGAAGACGCCGTGTTTGTAAATGAGGGACAGGGCCAGGCCATCGTACTTGGGCTCGGTCGCGTACTCAACCTCTTTTCGCCCCAATTCCTTTTGCACCATGGTGTCGAAGGCATTGGCATCGTCGGTTTTGGTCTTGGTGGCCAGCGAGAGCATGGGGCGCTTGTGGGCGACGGTGGTGAAGCCATCGCGGACTTTACCGCCCACTTTTTGCGTGGGGGACTCTGGGGTCAACCAATCCGGATGGTCGGCTTCGAGTTTTTGGACCGCGCGGAACAACTCGTCGTATTCGGCGTCGGTGATCTGGGGGTCATCCAGAACGTAGTAAAGTGTCGCGTGCAGTCGCAAACTGTCGCAAAGGATGGGGTAACGCTCTTCGTCAGAAAGGTGTGGGTGCAGGGCAATGGGCATAAATTTCTCCGAAGCTTCTATTGTACTAGAATCACCACTTTTTCGCTAGACCTATTGTTCGAACGGGCACGTTTTCTGGCCATTTCCAATTTCATTGGCTATAGTTGAAGCATGGGCCCCAAACTACCTACTTTTTTTCAAGATAAGAAAAAGACCTACGCGCTTTTTCCAGGTGCACCCCTGCGTGGACTATCGGACGAAAAAACCAACGCATGGACCATGGCACTCGATTCTATTCCGCTGAACATGCGTTGGGCCATCTTTCAACATGTCTGTTCGGTGCTGTGCTCTTACAGCGACCCCAAGGCTTGGGTTGGTATGTACGAGGCGGAACGCATGTCGTTTGGTGGCCCAGAGCGTTTGCAAGCGCATCTCAAAATGGTGTTGACCAGCTTGCAATTGGGGCAAATCCGATGGGCTTGGGCTTTGGATGGACGCGCCATGGTGATTCCGGAGGACGCCACTTGGTTCTCGCCCTCTTCCCTTGTATCACCATAATATATGACCATTTCCGATTCTTTTTTCCGAAAACGACAAGCCAATGGGCACATCGATCCGCGCTGGTTTTGGCACCACAGTGATTTGCACGCAGGACACCTGGCCAACATTCAAGACATTTTTCGATTGAGCAAAGACACGCCTCACGAGGATTTTCATGTTCTGGACATGTGGAGCCTACATCCAAACGTTGCCATCGTGCAAGGTGTTTGGCGTCTTCGTGAAGGGGACAGCTACACAGAACTTCCAGCGGTGTGTTTATCGGTGTTGGGCAAGGACCCCATTGCTCTGCCCTACATGGTCTTTGCTAACGATGAAGAAAGTGAGCAAGCGTGGTGGTTGCACCCAATCGGACGGGGCTGGTCCCCGCTCAAATGGTGGTTTGCCAACCGTGAAGACGATGCGCGTATGTTTACGACGTTGTGCGCACGCCATTTGACCGAGCGCGATTGGCATTTGGCAGGCATGCCGTGGGCGGTCATTGACTATTCGGTCCTTTGCAATCTTTTGCACTTGTCAAAACCTTTGCGCAAGGTACTGCCCGATCAAGCGATGCTTGCCCATTACGCGTTCTAGCGTTTGAACATGCACGATGAAAAAAGCCCTGCATCAAGGGCTTTTTATTTTTTTAGTAGCAGACTTCGTCCTTGGGCGAGGAAAGGTCAAATGGCCAAACGCAATGGACTGTTGCTGTCCACAACGTAGCCTGTTTTTTCAATCCAGTTTCGGCATTGCGATTGCCAGCTGGTACGGTTTACGGGGTCGAACCAAAAAGGCAATTGCTTGTCTTCGTCCATCCATTTATCCAGTTCGGCAGTTGGCATGCCCCATGCTTTTCCAACATTGGTTGAAGGGTCCAATTTTTCTTGTTCTTGAAAATGCCACGCGAGGGCCGCCGCCAAGGCATCTGGCTGAGGTCCTTGTCCAATATGGCGTTGCAATTTGACAAGGCCATCGAACGATTCGAACAAGCTTGGCATGGAGTACGTTGTCGAGCGAACCCATTCCTTGAGAGCCTCTGCACCAATGTTGCGAAGGTATGTTCCGTATTCCTGGTGGGTCAATAGCCAGGCACGGCCGTCATCGCAAAGAAGAGCAGAGCGGACAAGGTTCTCGACTTCATCGACGGGCACATGAATGGCCAGCGTGCGCAAGGCGGCTTGGCTCCATTTTTGACGTGGCTGTTTCTGGACAATGGCCCAGAACATTCCAAAATGCTCGGGATAACGGTTCCACCAGTGGTCCACACTAGCCCATAACTCGGCACCCAGCATGGTGCCTTGAAACAACCAGGCAATAGGCAAGTCATCTTGGACGGCCTGTTTATCGTGGCTCCACTGCATGAACGCTTTTGTTGTCGCGGGCGACCATGCGAATTTCTTCACCTCGGCCGGCTTGGTCCATTTGGGGGGACGCAAACGTTCCAGAAGAAGCCGTATCATGCCACCCTCAGTTGTGTGGGGACCGTGTGCTCTTGGAGGTGAACGTGCAAAACGGCCCATGCTTCCTGGGCATTGTCCACCATCTGGATCATGTCGATATCGTTGGGGCTGATCATACCGCGTGTCTTGACTTGGTCACGAATCCATTCGACAAGCCCAGACCAGTACGAGCGGCCCACCAACACTACTGGACGTGTTCCGCTTTTTCCTGTTTGCACAAGGGTTAACACTTCGAACAACTCATCGAGCGTGCCAAAGCCTCCGGGATACACAGCAAAAGCACAAGAGTGGCTGACGAATGCCATCTTGCGCGGGGCAAAATGCTCGTACATCAGTGAGTGGGTCTGAAAACGATTGGAATGCTGTTCGTGGGGCAATGCGATATTCAAGCCAATGGCAATGCCGTTGTTCTCAAAAGCGCCTTGATTGGCTGCCAGCATGATGCCGGGGCCGCCGCCGGAGATAACGGGCACGTTGTTTCGGGCCGCAAGAGCAGCAAGCGCGTACGCGTCCTTAAAGTCGGCGTGGCTGGGCTCAGTGCGCGCACTGCCGAAGATGGCAAGGCCCAGGGGCAACGAAGTCAACGCGTGCGATTGCATCACTTGCTCTTGGATATGGGTGGACAACAACTCAATGTGGGTGGTCATTTATTTTCCTTTGTAGGTGCTAAGATTAACCGAAACTGGCGCGGTATAGCAACCACTAACAGTTATACGTGGCTCTCAAAAATATCGTTCGTCACCACAAGCTCAAATTCTTTGCGCACGGAGGCGTGAACATCGGCTTTGCAGCGCATAGCTTCTTCTGCGTAGGCGAGTGCTTGGCGCCATGGAACATTCATCGCGTTGATGGCAGTGCGGATGCCAGCGAAGCCAGGCAAGTACTGATTCATCAGTGCATCTTGCTCGTACAAAGGATGCCATTTGAACAACGATTGGAAAATCTTAACGGTTTCTTTTTTGAGCGCCCTTGGTGGGTACACCAACCAGAACATCAAAATATGCTGCAAATTTGGAGACAGGGATTTGCAGATTTCAATATCGCGCGGGCCAATCAAATCGTTTTCGCAGCGGTACAACAATACTTCACGCTTGATGTGGTCGGGATAATCGCTGTGGGCAAGCACCAGTTCTTGCAACTCCTGTTGCCATGTGGTTTGGTCCAGGATTAGTTGAAGCAATGGGGCGGGCTCCCAATCCGTCCATTTGTTGAGAACATAATCCCACGGAATCTTCTTTTCTTTTTGACTCTGCTGCGCGCGCATCATTGCCCACGCTTGCAACAACACGGCTCCGCTCTCATCGTTGTTTCGAACTCGGCAAACAAAATTGTCCAAAAATGGAATATGCCACTGTATGATGGGGTTGCGAAGCAGTGCGTTGGCCTGGGCCATGTAGCCCACCAGATCGTGCACGGGGGCATAACGAATCCATTTTTCGCATAGTTCTTTGAAGTGCAAATCGTTTTGGTGCTTCCAGTCGTCGTGCTGCAACACGGTCCAAACCGCATTCCACGGCTTGCCCTGCTGCTTGTCTTGGGCACTGTAGTGTTCTGCGTTCAAACACATGCTCAGACGCAGCAGATTCATTTGACGCAAACAGGGACGATTGAGTTCAATGGAGACAAACGTCTTGCTGACCGTTGCATCGAGTTGAGCGTAGAACATTTTCTGTGTTTCTTCTGGCCATGTTTTGGCCAGAGGTTCCCATCGAAAAGCGGCATCCAAATCGAATAGGGGCATACGCGAGAATGCATGGGGGAACAAGCTTATCCAATGACGGGCATGCTGACTTTTGAGCATGTTGCGAAAAAACGGCTCTTCATCGTACGACCAGTCGGTTAAACTTTCGACCAACGAAGGCAGGTGCCAGTCGATAAATTCTGAAAACCCGGTTCCAGCGACTTCTTGGGCATCTTGTGGCATGCGCCAGGCATCGATGAACTGTTCGTATTGCGTGAGGCTGGTTGGATGTTCAGCAAGGTAATCGCGGATAATGATGCCCAAAGCACCGGTTCGGTAATTATCTTGCAGCCATCGATCGTGAATGAGCTGAATGTGGTCGGTCATGGTACGCCTGCGTGGATGAGCCACTATACCATAGCACTTTTTGCAATTCTTTCTTTTATGGCCTTCTACGCAGAGCGGCATTGGCGTAATTTTCAATCCAATGTGGCGTTACGACCCGATCCAATGTGAGAATTGTTTCAGGCGGCAATCCTTCTGCATCCTCGAGCGCACCCTTCGCATCGCCAAGAAGAACTTTCGCGTAGGCTCGGGCAAGCCTTGTCAACTCTGGGTGCGCACTGCTTTTGAGGAGTACAACGTCAAAGTCTTGTTCGGCCCAGGCCGGCAGCTGGGCTTGAATGTACATCAAGCCCCGGTACCACAGATATACCGTTTGCTCTTGGGGGGATACTGTTTTTAACGCACGGGTCAGGGCCTCGATAGCATCCAATGGCTTGCCCCACCAGTCGTAGACGGAGGCTTTTAAAAGGCCCGCATCGCGCGAAGATTCTTGTTCAATCCATTCGAGAACATGTTCAAACCGCCCTTGTTGAAGGGCGGCAAGCGCATGCTCTGGCCAGACGAAGGGCTCGCTCATTGCAAGGCAACAAGGCCAACACGTGGTGTGGTACCGGGGCGAGCGCGCTTTGGGTCGTCCAAAGCGACGATGCCCTTAAAGCCTGCGCGTTGAAAGGCCGCTTTTAGGTTTTGCGCTCGTTTTTTGGCGAAATCGGACGACTCCATGCCCTCGGAATCTTCGTCACGAAGTGCAGTGCCCGTGAGCACGATTTTGCGGATTCCGTGTTGCTTGAAGACAGCCACCATGGAGCGCAATGATTCCACGGTTTCTTCGCTCACATGGCTGGATCCGGGCATAAACGCAATGAAGTCCCCTTTTTCTGGGAGACCCGCAAACTTCGGGTTGGCAACACGGTGCGTGCGTGGCTCCAATACAGGGGCTTGGACCATCGTGCGGGGTGCATCGAGGGCAGCTGTTTGCACTGTGTCCACCGGCGCTTTGGGGGCCTGCTCCGTCACCATGCGTGGAGCTTCTTTGGCTACGGGTTTGATGGGACCGCGTGGCTCGGCGGGCAGCGGAAGCTGAATGGTGGCGGCGGGGTCAATTTTTGGCACCACTACGTGCACGGGAGGAACAACCTCCACGGGCGGTTGCACCGATTCAACAACCATTGGATTGCTTTGCAGTGTTTTGAGTTCATCAAGCAGCGCTTGGATACGTGCATCGCGCGCTTCTTGGGGGGCTGGTTTAACGTCCGCTTTTACCGACGGCGTGGGTTGAGCCACTGTTGGTGCTGGCGTCGAATCGGACACGACGCTGGGTTGCGCAACAAGATTGGGCAAGGGGGTCGCCGTTGCTGCAATGGTGGGTGCAGGGCGAACGGGCGACGCAATAGCGGGAGCATCTTGCGGCGAACGGGTGTCAAAACGGGAACGGCTACGCACGGAGGCAACGGAAGGTGCGTCCACCGAAGGAAGATCGTCCATCGATGCGGATGCAACGGGAACATCCACGTGGGCGGCCTGAGGCCATGGAGGCAATGCGACTGAGCCCCGAACAGGCTCTTGCGCTACCGGGTCCTGGGAGGCAACCACCGGTGTAGGCAAAGATGGAGCAATCGGAGCGGGCACGATGGCAGCCACAGTGGGTTCTGGCTCGGGCAGACGCGGCAAGGGTTGGGTTTCTTGCTCCGCCAAAGTAGGGGCGTGCAACGAGATACTGTCGATGCGGACAACTTCGGTCACAATCACGGGGGTCGAGGGTAGCGCCGCATACAACGCTGGGGCGACCGGTTCCGCTGCGCTTGGCAACTCCTTGACTTCCACGGGCACAGCTTCTTTGGCGATAGGACTGAAAGGGGATTCCACAATCGCTTTTTTCGCTACTGCCTTCTTCACTACTGCCTTCTTCACCACGGGAGGCTTTTTCTTGGCAGTTGTTCCGGTTGCAACCGGCGCACTCGCTTTGACCAAGGATTCGGATTTGGTGCGGCCCTTTTCGGCGGTCACACTTGGCTTTTCCGCTTGTTCGAGCAAGGCTTCTGGCTTTTTCAAGCTGGCGACAGCAGGCGTGGGAGCGGAGTCTTTCTTGGCCAGTGGCGGCGTTAGACCGCCTTTGGTATTCTCCTTGGCGTCTTTTGACCCCACAATATCCAGGGGCAGCATGGGATCTTTGATAAGACCTTTGTTGGTACTGGCCGTTGCAGCCGGGGGTGCCACCGGGGCGGGGATTACGGAGACCGTCGGAGCCAATTCATTTTGTGCAGCGGCTTTCGTAGGTTTTTCTTCCGTCTTGGGCCCCGACTTGTTTTGGGCGGGCTTTTCGAAAAAGCCTTGGCCCGAGTACTGGTTTTTGTCCAGTTTGATCATGGGCGTTACTTCTTGACCGGAGCCAGTGCTAGGTTGAGGAAGAGGTGGATTTTGCGCCAATGCTGTCTGTGCGGTCAGACCTGCGGCGACGGCTACAGCGATGTGGGATGGAGTCAGCTTTTTTGTCATATTGGTATACCTGTTGCGACGGAACTTTATTACGCTAACAAAGGCATATGGCATTGACAAGTATTGGATATCTACACAAATATATCTGGCATCGTTTGACAAGCAATACGCGCTGGTTTGTACTGGCATATGCCTTTTTCGACCCAAAGAATGGCCGATGCTTGGCACGCTTGCAGCGCAGATCCATGCGCCAAGAACGTGCTGGCATTCGCGCGCTTGATGGCTTTGCATCGCTACAACCCGCAATGGCCCTGCCACGCCTGGTTTCAGAGCGACGAGTGGCAACAAAGCCCTTGGAAAGCGCGTTGGCTAAGCGCGCTTTTGAACTCACTGCGCACAAGCGGTGTCGAAGCTCAAATAAGCGATGGCCCGAGCAACAGACGTCATTAAAAAATATTGTATTTGCCGATGCCTGGTGCCCTTTGGAGTGGTGGACGCTTGGTCGATGGCTTGATCAATCCGGAAAAGATATCAGCACGATGCCTTTTTTTGTTGCCCAATGGAACCCCGTTTGGGCACTAGCCGCTCCAACGCACATGCATTTGGGGTGGCAAATTGGTTTGCAAGCTTTGCACGCTCAGGTCAGCACTATAGGTCAAGACCCAAACATGTTGGAAAGCATCGATGGCTCCCAATGCTGGTCCTTGGAGACCTCCTGAGCGAGCCGCTGCGCTTGGAGGACACTAAGCAAGGTATGGTGCTCGGACCGGGACAAGGAGGCTGGATAGTCCTGTACCGCGAGGGCTACGTCCCACCGCCACGCCAATGGCGTTTGATGAACGAGGTTCCCTACCGTATAGGGTTCCACTTGATTTTGGCAAACCCAAATCGATAAGCCTAGGGCAATCTCGTCGGTAGACTTATGTTGCAACCATGCTTGCATGGCATTGAATCCTTGGCCAATAGAATCCGGGTCACCGGAAATTACTTGGTTAAAAATAGCATGGAGTTCTGGATGAAGCGTGGGTTGCGCCTTGAGGGCATCGGAAACAACGACGCCCCACCCCATGTTTTCGTGAAGTCGAGGGCATGCATGGGCCCAGGCTTCGGTGGGAGTCATGCGTTTTGAGGCCAGCAGGCTCAATACCACGATTGGTTTCATCCTCGTATTATACACGTTCAATCAATGAGAATAGCCAAATCAATGCTGTCGTGCACTTCTTGGAATGCGCCCATTTGTTTTCGTGCCCGGAGGTAACCGTCCAACGTGGAGCGTCGAACGGCACCGACATCCAACGCAATACCCATCTTATCGTGCAAGGGGTCCTGCGCAAAAGCCGTGCGCCAAAACGAAATTTGTTCGTTGGGTTGGCAATAGCGCTCTACCATCGTGCGGGATAACACGTGCGAATGGCCCAGTTGTTGAAGCAAAGGAATAACGCCAGCCATGAAAGCGGCGCGATCCGACACCGCAGTATTTTCGGCTTGCGCGCATTTGCGCAACCACAAATACTCGGGGCTTGGATTGTCTCTCGATTCGACCTTATCGGGACAATCTTTCAATAGTACGTAGGCCAGACTGGCGTAGCGCGCAGCCCACCTTCCAGGAGAAATTCGTTGGCAAAATACCAATACGCCCGCATCCCACAGCTCCATGGCTTGGCGTTTGCGCAGCGCGGCGCTCGTAGTGCACAATTCCTCAATGGAAGCGTAACTGGGCTGCTCCCATCTTCCATTGGATGGGTCCGCAAGCCAACGCTGGATGGGCGAGTGCATGAATTGAATACTCCTTACACACGGATGTTTTGCTGCTCAGCGAGTTTGGCCGTCTCGTACCAAGGTTCTTCTTTCATGGCAATCTGCAAAATGCTCCGCAGCAACGATTTTTCTTCTTTGAGTCGTTGCATGGCTTGGGCAAAACGCTCCCGGGCGGGTTGAAGGTACAAACCTACATTTTCTGGTTTTTCGTCCAACGCCCAATTCCATGCTTTGTACCACGCGTTGGCGTTGGCGCACAACAGCAAGGTTTTGGCCGAACCTTGGGCATTGTTTTGTTGCGAGGACGCCCAGCGGTGCAGCTGCTCCGCACGGGTCCACCAAATAAGCCAGGCGCGCCACACGAGGACGTTCCAGGGCAATTTCTTGTCCAGATGGTCATTCATCATGAACAAGGCAAAATCGGGACGCAGCAGAACGTTTGCGTCTTCACCGTTGCAGCAGATATGCACCGCCACGGCGTATTCTTTTGCGCTGGAACGGGTGTCTTGGCTCCAGGCTTCGTATTTTTGAAGCAGTTCCATCTCCTGCTGGTTGGACGCTTGCATGGTCAGTATTTCAAGTGGCGAACGGTTTCACCACGGTGGATAATTTGTTTGAGGGAGTCCATGCCGATTTTCAAATGGGTCAGCACGAAATTTTGGGACACCAGCTTATCGCTCTCGGACGTTTTCACACCATCGGGCGTCATGGGCTGATCGCTCACAAGCAGCAGCGCACCCGTGGGAATACGGTTGTAGAATCCAACCATGAAGAGCGTTGCGGTTTCCATGTCGATACCGCTGGCGCTGTACATCCGCAGACGCTCCTTGAAATCCTCGTCGTGTTCCCACAGCCGGCGGTTGGTCGTGTAGACGGTTCCTGTGAAGTAGTCGCGCGAGTATTGACGAATTGTGGTGGAAACCGCTTTTTGCAACGCAAAAGCCGGCAAAGCAGGCACTTCTGGCGGGTAGAAGTCATTGCTCGTGCCTTCACCCCGGATGGCCGCAGTGGGTAGCAGCAGATCGCCAACCTTCATTTTTTGGTCTTTCAAACCGCCGCACTTGCCCAGGAATAGCACGGCACTGGGGCCTTTTTTCTCGGGGTCTGGGTTCGGAATGGCCGTGAGCATTTCCATGATGAGCGCAGCCATTGGGCTGCCCATGCTGAAATTGATGATCGTAATGTTGTTGGCCGTGGCAGCTTGCATGGGTTTGGCATCCCCATTTGAGCCATCGCCGTAAATGGGAACACCGAAATGTTCAGCGAACATGCGCACGTAGGGGAAGAAATTGACCAGCAAAACATACTGCCCGAACTCTTCAATGGGCATGCCGATGTAACGTGGGAGCCAGTTTTTTACAATGTCGTCTTTTGTTCTCATGCGCCGATCTTAACAGCTCAGCGCAAAATATACAATACTCGAAATAGATGAATTAACCGAATTACGGGCCATTATCTCCGAATGTTGTCCCAGCGATGCCCAAACCGCCTTCCGGTTGGGACTGCACGTATTGGAGACGGCATTCATGAAGCCGGGGCATCGCTTTCCAAACTGCATTGGCGGCCTCTTTCCCCAGCATGCCCGCTCTTGCGGCCCATCGTTCCTTTGCCGCCTGCTCCACGGCCTGCGCGGTGGTGTAGCCCAGACGCTTGTCCACGGCACCGCCCTCCATGATGAAGACCATCGAGGAGAGCAAGGCAATGGCATCGCTGTCGGTGCCGGTCCAACCCAGAGCATGCCACTGTTGGCGCAGCTGGGGCGTGGTTCTCCACCACGATGCAATGGCTTTCTTGCCCTCGGCGGTGTGGGAGTCAATGCCAGCGCTGCAGTACCCGTGAACATCGCCAAAATCGCGTGGATTGGTGGTTTGAACCTCGGTGGGGCTGGCTTGGTAGTCGTTCCAGCACATACCAAGAAAAGCGGGGTGCCACTCTTTTTGGCTTTTTTGTCCTTGGCGCATTGCAAAGAGAATATCCTCTGGTGCGTGTTGGCCATTGACACCCATCCAGTGCTCCCAGTCGCCAGCAACTTCTGGGAAACCGCCATGGGGAAAGAGGTTGGTGCCAGCAGCACGCAAGGCGGCGGCTGCCCGAACGGACAATGACTCTTTTTCATCGAAAGCGACGAGTGCAGCACGCTGGGGTGTAGCGGCTTCCCAATTGCCATGTGTGGCCTCGAAATCTTGGAGCGACGCGAGGCTTCCCCAAGTGCACGCGGTGCGATCTTTGACGCCATTGGCAAGGGCTTGCATACGGACAATAAGGCCTTCAATTCCCCCGTTGGCATCGACCCAACGCTTGTTGATTTTATCTTGCATCAGCTCCACCACAGCGGCCGCATTCCCGATGCCCACGTCTTCTGCGGCAATGACCGCCAGACGGTAACGCAAGTACGCGTTGTCGACCGCCCACAGTGCCCGAGCGACATCCGGAATCTTGTCGGCCCAACCGCGCCGGATGCATTTTTGCAAGTGCGAGACCGCTTTCCATTTGTCTTCTTTGGTGATCAGCATGCAGGGGTATCTCCATGGGAGGGCTCTTGGCCAATGGGGGCAAGGCCCGCGTCGCGCCGCACGATGGCCTTGACGTTGTCTTTGTTGCCAATGGGGGCGTAGTGGTGCTTGACGGCCGTGATGGCGGCTTGAAGGCGCTCTTGCCTCGCTTCGATGTGCCACGTTGACTGGGCCAAGCGGGCCACGGTCTCAACGTAGTACGGCGACAGGTATTCCCGATTTTCCAGCCCGGTGCGGCCACGTGCATCGGCCTCACACGCGAGCATGAATTGTTGGCGCAGTTTGGTGTTGTGCAAAAGTTCGGATTTCTCCAGCCATTGCACAACGCTTCCAGGGCGCATCTCGAACACACGGTGCCCATGCAAATGGAATTCGCACACCATCAACGCAAGGTGTTCCACATCGGGGGGCACTCCAAGACGTGCGCAGACGTTTTTCACCAACGGCACCCCGTTGGTTTCATGGTCCGTGTGTTTTGGCCACTGGTCTTGTGGAGTTACGCCTTTTCCCAGGTCGTGGACAAGAGCAGCGAATACAACAGCGGGGTCCTTGCTGCGCAGCCAGGCTTGTTCCGTCACCATTAGGGTGTGCACGCCCGTGTCGATTTCAGGGTGATGCGCGGGCGGCTGGGGGATGCCAAACAACGCATGCACTTCTGGCAACCGCTGCTCGAGCAAGCCGGACTCGTACCATGCCTGCACGGCAAGGCGGGGGCTGTTCGTCGGATGGCTCAGGATTGGGGCAAGTTCTTGCCAAGTCAAAGGGGTTACGTACAGCATGGGTAAAACCGTTTCAAATGTGATCATCTTGGTAGCATGGCTCCTATGTTAAAACTCTTCTATACCATTGGTCAAGCTGCCGCCTTATTGGGCGTATCGGTAGTCACGGTGCGACGATACACCG
>RRZU010487529.1_pt1 | contig 22328 bp, 18 predicted proteins | sample 2165561 | NCBI WGS metagenome assembly RRZU01 (sample SAMN10456909, study PRJNA506462) | wastewater metagenome | isolation source: wastewater sludge | place: USA: Moscow, Idaho | reverse complement strand
CCTGGCTGACGTGCAGGTTGGTCGGGTGCAGGGGCTTGCCCGAGCGGCCGGACGAGGCCATCAGGAAGCCCAGCTTGGCAAAGGCCCGGCGGGCTTCGTCGCCGTAGCGGGCGATGGCCTGCTTCATGTACTTGAGGTAGGCGCCGCCATGACGGGCTTCGTCGTGTGACAGGGTCTTGTAGATGGCCTTGATGACCGGCTCGGTGTGCCATTCGCTGGCGCAGCGGTACCACTGGGTCAGGCGCAGTTCGCCGCAGAAATGCAGCATCAGCGTTTCCAGCGGCGGGGCCGGGTCGAACTCGAAGCGCACGGCGTGCAGTTCGTCTTCGCTGGGCAGCAGGTCGGGGCGGAAGCGGCGCAGGTATTCCATCAGCACCAGCGAATGTTTCTGCTCCTCGTAGAACCAGATCGACATGAAGGCGGAAAAGTCGCTGTCGTGCCGGAAGTCGCGCAGGAACATTTCGGTGGCCGGCAGCGCCGACCATTCGGTTATGGCATTCATCTTGACTGTCTCGGCCTGCTCGTCGGTCAGCAGCGAGACATCGAATTGGTCCCAGGGAATGTCGGTCGCCATGTTCCAGCGTGCCTTTTCCAGTTGGGCAAACAGCTCCGGGTACAGCATTGCGATGTCCTCCAGCATGAAAGCATGGCGCCATTCTAACGATTACGGCAAACATTTGATATGGATCAAATAATTTGGCGCTCCTGACGCTGGTCCGGCCGGCCTGCGCGGTCATTCCGACGAATGGAGCCCGTCTGGCCGTGAATGGCGGCAACGGTGGTCTAGAACAGGGGGTAAGGAAAACGCAAGAGAGCGGCACCTTGACCCTTCCATCGGGCTGCCTGACGTGGTGTCGCCATCAAGGGCTGTTACCGCTGTCCGGGATTTTTGCGCCCGGGCCGGAGCTGCCGGCCCGTCCGGCATGAACAAGGGGCCGCAACGCGTGGCACCGGCATGGCCGCCAACGGACCGGTCCGGTGCGATCAGGGCACACTCAGGAGACTTTCATGTTGGCAATCAACACGGGCGATACCGCCTTCATCATCTTGTGCACTGCACTCGTCGCGCTGATGACGCCGGGGCTGGCACTGTTCTACGGCGGTCTGGTCCGCAGCCGCGACATGCTGACCATCATGATGCAGAACTTCATCTCGATGGGCATCGTCACGCTGGTCTGGGTGCTGGGCGGCTTCAGCCTCGCCTTCGGCAAGGACATCGCCGGCCTGATCGGCGACTTCCGCTATTTCGCCATGATCGGCATCGGCATGGCACCACACCCGACCTACGCACCCAGCATCCCCTTCATCATGGTGTTCGCCTACCAGATGATGTTCGCCATCATCACGCCGGCGCTGATCACCGGTGCCTTTGCCGGGCGCTTCCGCTTTTCGTCCTACCTGTGGTTCATCGCCCTGTGGACGCTGGTGGTCTACATTCCGGTCGCGCACTGGATCTGGGGTGGCGGTTTCCTCGGCAAGCTTGGCGTGATCGACTTTGCCGGCGGCATCGTCGTGCATACCACTGCCGGTTTTGCTGCGCTGGCCACCGCCATTTTCCTGGGGCGTCGAACCCTGTCGCCGAACGATCCGCCGCGCCCGGCCAACATCCCGCTGGTGGCAGTCGGCACCGGCCTGCTGTGGTTCGGCTGGTTCGGCTTCAACGCCGGCGGTGCCTATGCCGCCAACCAGCTGGCTGCCTACGCCTTCGTCAACACGGCCATTGCCGGCGGTATCGCCATGGTGGTGTGGCTGTTCTGGTCGGCCATCTTTGAAGACAAGCCGAGCTTTTCCGGCGTGATGGTGGGCGGTGTGGCCGGTCTGGCCACCATCACCCCCACGGCGGGCTACATCGAGCCGTGGGCCGCCATCATCGTGGGTGCACTGGGTGCCACCATCTGCTACTTCGCCAAGGGCATCCAGGAAAAGTTCAAGTACGACGACGCGCTGGAAGTGTTCCGTGCCCACGGCATCGGCGGTATCACCGGTTCGCTGCTGGTCGGTTTCTTTGCCGAGCGGGTGATTGACGGCGTCAGCGGTGGCTGGGAGCAGTTCTTCATCCAGCTCCTGGGCGTGGCGGTGGTGGCGGTCTACAGCTTCGTCGTGACCTGGATCCTGATGATGGTGCTGCACAAGCCGCGTGTCAGCCCCGAGCAGGAACGCGAAGGGCTCGACAAGAGCGAGTTTGGCGAAGAGGCCTACTACTTCGACAAGAACTGACGCCCAGACAGGCAACAACAGGGCAGACCCGTGCGGGTCTGCCCTGTTTGCGTGTCCGGCCGGTCAGAAGCGGTTGTGCCGATAGTCGTCGATGGCCGTTTCGATTTCCTCGCGGGTATTCATGACAAACGGTCCCCACTGGGCGATCGGCTGCCGCAGCGGCTGGCCGCTGACCAGGATCAGGCGGACCGGTGTGGTGGCAGAGAGGCGGACTCCGTCGCCATCCGGCGTCAGGATCGCCATCTCCTGCTGTGCCAGCGGTCGTTCGCTGGCCCCGATGTGTACCTGGCCACGGTAGACGTACACGAAGGCGTTGTGTCCTTCCGGTACCGGGATGCTCACTTCTGCACCGGCCGGCAGCCCGATGTCGGCAAACAGCGGCTCGGTGTCCGGGCGCTGCATGGCGCCGGTGGCCGTGCCGATCCAGCCGCCCAGCAGCCGCAGCGTGCCGCCACCGGGCAGGCCGAATTCCGGAATGCCGTCAGCCTGGATGTCCTGGTAGTGCGGGGCATCCATCTTGCGGGCCGCCGGCAGGTTGACCCACAGCTGGAATCCTTCCATCCGGCCTTCGGTCTGCTCGGGCATTTCGCTGTGGACAATGCCGCGACCGGCCGTCATCCACTGCATGCCGCCGGTTTCCAGCAGGCCTTCGTGACCGGCATTGTCGCGGTGGCGCATGCGGCCGGCGATCATGTAGGTGACGGTTTCAAAGCCGCGGTGCGGGTGGTCGGGGAAACCGGCGATATAGTCACCGGCCTCGTCCGAGCCAAACGCATCCAGCATCAGGAACGGGTCGAGCCGCTGTTGCAGGTCGGCGGTCAGGACGCGGGTCAGCTTGACGCCAGCGCCATCCCGGGTCGGTACGCCGGTGACGACGCGTTCGATGGAACGGCTGTGTGCCACGACGGGCAGTTGCATGGTTTGCATGATGAATCTCCTGTGCCAGGCGCCGGAGGCCGGCACCGTCTGCTCCGGCGCAGCGGAGCGTGGTCAGACCAGGGTGGCGATGTCGGCTTCGGCCGCTGCCAGTGCCTGGCTGCGACGGTCGGCACCCTGGTTGACGCCTTCGGCCCGCACGATGCGGGCATTGTCGATACCCATGAAGCCCAGCACGGTACGCAGGTAGCTTTCCTGGTGGTCCAGGGCGCGCAGGGCTTCGCTGGTCGAATACACGCCGCCACGGCTCGAGGCGACGATCACGGTCTTGTTGCCGGCCAGTCCGACCGGACCGGTTTCGGTGTACTTGAAGGTCCGGCCGGCCTGGGCGATGCAGTCGATCCAGTTTTTGAGCTGGCTGGGAATGGAAAAGTTGTACATCGGTGCGCCGACCACGATGACATCCGCCGCCAGGAACTGCTGGAGGAAGGCCTCGGTACGGGCCGCAGCGGCCGTCTGTTCTGCTGAACGGCTGTCTGCCGGCGTCATGCGGGCGGCCAGTTCGGCGCCCGACAGGGTGGCCGGCGTGTCCTGCGCCAGATCGAGGTATTCCACTGCGGTGCCGGGATGGGTGGCCTGCCATTCGGTCACGATGCGGGCGGTCAGCTGGCGCGAGACTGAATGTTCGGCCAGTACGCTGGAATCGATGTGCAACAGTTTCATGGAAGTCTCCGTCAAGTGCCGCAACAGGCGGCGGTTGGACGGTATTGTGCGCAGCAGACCGGGTACTGATAAGCCGCTAGAATTGCACATGATTGTTCCATCAGCGAGACAATGAGGGCGGCCATGCAGGATCTCAATGACATGCGCTACTTTGCCGAAGTGGTCGAACGCGGCAGCTTCAGCGCGGCCAGCCGGGCGCTGGGCCTGCCCAAATCACGCCTGTCGCGCCGGATTGCCGGGCTGGAAAGCCGGCTGGGCGTGCGGCTGATGCAGCGCACCACGCGCAGGCTGGCGCTGACCGAGGTGGGCGAACTGTTCTACCGGCACTGCGCCGTGGTACGTGACGAAGCGGACATGGCCGCCGAGACCGTGGCGCGCCTGCAGGCCGAGCCGCGTGGCGTGGTACGGGTCAGTTGTCCGGTCACGCTGGCGCAGACCATGCTCGGACCGCATCTGCCGGCCTTTCTGGCCGCTTATCCACAGGTGCGGCTGGACATGCGTGTCAGCAACCGGGCCGTCGACCTGGTGGAGGAGGGGCTGGATGTGGCCCTGCGCGTGCGGCCGACACTGGCCGACAGCGGCAGCCTGGTGGTCAAACGGCTGGGCGTGGCGCATACGGTGCTGGTGGCCAGTCCGGAGCAATTGACGCGGCAGGGCCGTCCCCGCAGCCCGGACGAGCTGGCGCGACTGGACACGGTGGCCATGTCGGCGGTGGACGGGCGTACCACCTGGCTGTTGCAGGGGCCGGACGGGCAGGATTATCCGTTCCAGCACACGCCGCGCCTGCTGGCCGATGACCTGCTGTCACTGCGTTTTGCCGTGCTGGCCGGTGTCGGAGCGACCTACCTGCCGGATTACCTGTGCCGTGAGGACGTGATGGCGGGCCGGCTGGAGCTGGTGCTGCCCGGCTGGGCTCCTTGCCCCGGCATCATCCATGCCGTATTCCCCTCGCGACGTGGCCAGGTGCCGGCCGTGCGGGTGTTTCTGGATTTTCTGGAAACCGCATTGCAGTCACCGGCAGCCGGCTGACCGGAGCATGCGCCTCCGGTGGCGGGGCGGTGTTTCGGGCGGGCTGGCGCCTGTCGCCTGCAAGCGCTGTCCGGCGGGCCGCTGCTGCGCGCATGAATGAAGCGGTCTGCGTGCTTCCCGGCACGGCATTGCAAGGCCGGGCATCTGCGTCGGCATGTACAAGGGTGGAGACAGGTTCTGTCCGGCCGAACGGCTGCATGGTGTCTGTGGCCGGAGCGGCATTCATGCCTGCTGGCAGCGGTTGCCGGTTATCCGGTGCGGGTGTCGCTGCCGCAGGGCTGTTCCGGCGGGGCTGACCTGTCCGGTGCTGCGGCAAGGAGCGGTCTGGCTGTACACGACCTGGCCGGGTTGTCCCGTGCCGTGGCATGGCTGGCAGAACAGCCTGGATCGGGTGTTTCTCCCGACGTTACAATGGAAGCATTAGAGGACGTAATGTCCTTTTTCTGACCCAGAGAATCGTTCATGAATGCTTCCATGCGGCTGGATGTGCAATCCGTCCTGGCCGAAGTCCGCCGTTTTCACACCCAGGCCGATATTGCCAAGGCGCTGTCGATTGATGTCCGCACGGTCCGGCGCTGGCAGGCCGGTGACTGCCTGCCGCCCTCCTATGTCGTGCATGCACTGCGGCAACTGCTGCCGCAGGAACTGCCGTTTGACGGCGAGCCGGCCGATTTCACTTTCATCGACCTGTTTGCCGGCATCGGCGGTATCCGGCAGGCCTTTGAGGCCGTGGGGGGGCGGTGTGTCTTTACCAGCGAATGGGACAGTTATGCCCAGAAAACCTACGTGGAGAACCATCGCCACGATGCCCACGCGCTGAATGGCGACATCACCCAGGTGGGCGCCGCTGACATTCCCGCGCATGACGTGTTGCTGGCCGGTTTTCCGTGCCAGCCGTTTTCGATTGCCGGGGTGTCGAAAAAGAACGCGCTGGGCCGGGCGCACGGCTTTCAGGATGCGACCCAGGGCACGCTGTTTTTCGACGTGGCCCGCATCATTGACGAAAAACGGCCACAGGCATTCCTGCTGGAAAACGTGAAGAACCTGCTGTCGCATGACAAGGGCCGCACGTTCGACGTGATCCGTCGCACCCTGACCGAAGAGCTGGGTTACCACATCCACTGGCGTGTCATCGACGGCGCCCATTTCACGCCCCAGCACCGCGAACGCATCCTGATTGCCGGTTTCCGCGAGCCGGTGGCCTTCGACTGGGACGCCATTCCCCTGCCACCCAAGGGCAGCCGCACCCTCAGGACCGTCCTGCACCGCACGGACGGCAGCGAACCCGTGCTGCCCTGGGACGGCGACCGTTTCTTCGACCACCAGGCGCGGTGCGTGCAGGACAAATACACCCTGACCCCGAAACTGTGGGACTACCTGCAGGCCTACGCCGAAAAGCACCGGGCCAAGGGCAATGGCTTCGGCTTTGGCCTGGTCGGGCCGGACAGCGTGACCCGCACCCTGTCGGCGCGCTATTACAAGGATGGCTCGGAAATCCTCGTGTACCAGGGCGAAAACCGGCGTCCCCGGCGGTTGACCCCGCGCGAATGCGCCCGGTTGATGGGGTTCGACGACACGTTCCGGATTCCGGTTTCGGATACCCGCGCCTACAAGCAGTTCGGCAATTCGGTGGTGGTGGACGTGATGGCCCATGCCGCGAGGCTGATGCACCGGTTTCTGGTGCCGGACACCACCCGGCCGGAACCGCCGCCGGTATCCGGCTGAGGCGCTGGAGCGTGACTGACATTGTCGACCCGGCCACGCGCAGCCGGATGATGTCGGGCATTCGCGGCAAGGATACCCGGCCGGAAATGCTGGTCCGCAAAGCCCTGCACGCACGGGGATTCCGGTTCCGGCTGCATGTGAAGGACCTGCCGGGCAGGCCGGACATCGTGTTGCCGAAGTTCAGGGCCGTGATCTTTGTGCATGGCTGTTTCTGGCACGGGCACGACTGCCGCTACTTCAAGGTGCCGCAGACCCGGACCGGATTCTGGCTGGACAAGATCGGCAAGAACCAGGAGCGCGACCGGCAACAGCTCGAAAAGCTGGGGCAGCAGGGCTGGCGGGTGCTGGTGGTGTGGGAATGCGCGACCCGGGGACATGGTCATGCCGGTGTTGGAATGACTGTCGACCGGATTGCGGACTGGCTGCGGCAGGGCGCGGGTCCGGCGCAGATGGATGAAGCCGGTATTGGGCCGCTTTGACCACAAAAAACAGCCGCTCGGGTGAGCGGCTGTTCTTGTCGGAGCTGCATTGGCATGTGCCGGAGCGTGCACGGTGGTGCAGAGACCGTCATCCGGCATGCAGGGCCGTAAGCATCAGATGTCGATGTTCCGGGCGATCAGTGCGTTGCTTTCGATGAAATGACGGCGAGGTTCCACCTGGTCTCCCATCAGGGTGGTGAAGACGTCGTCGGCGGCCATGGCATCTTCGATGCGGACCTTCAGCAGGCGCCGTACCGACGGGTCCATGGTGGTTTCCCACAGCTGGCCGGGGTTCATTTCGCCCAGCCCCTTGTAGCGCTGGATCGACATGCCGCGGCGCACTTCGCCCATCAGCCAGTCCAGTGCCATGCCGAACTCGCTGACGGTACGGCCGTTGCTCTCGCCACGGCGGATGACGGCGCCGGGACCGATCAGACCGTCGAGCAGGTCGCTGGTCTGGCGCAGGACGGCGTAGTCGGCCGACTCCAGGAAATCCTGGTCCAGGTAGGTGGTGGTGGCATTGCCGTGCAGGTGGTGCACGATCCGTACCAGCCAGCCGTCGTTCTTTTCGTCGTGCACCGGTTCCAGCGTGACGGGGGCCTGCTGCAAGGCGTGCTCCAGCACGGCAACGGTCTGGCGGGCATCGGCTTCGCTTTCCAGGCTGAGTGCCGGGACGCGCATCATGGCATCGAGTGCCAGGGGATCAATCACGCGGCTTTCGCGCTCGATGACGGCCCGTGCGGCAAGGTACTGCCGTGCCAGCGTCCCCAGGGTGTCCCCGCTGATCGGGTCGGCGCCTTCGCGCGGGATCAGGCGGGCGTTGTCGAGCGCCAGTTCCAGCAGGTACTGGTTGAGCTCGCTGTCGTCCTTGAGGTAGCGCTCCTGCTTGCCGTGCTTGAGCTTGTAGAGCGGCGGCTGGGCGATGTAGATGTGGCCACGCTCGACCAGCTCCGGCATCTGCCGGTAGAAGAAGGTCAGCAGCAGGGTGCGGATGTGTGCGCCGTCGACGTCGGCGTCGGTCATGATGATGATGCGGTGGTAGCGCAGCTTGTCCGGGTTGTAGTCGTCCTTGCCGATCGAGGTGCCCATGGCGGTGATCAGTGTGGCGACTTCCTGGCTGGCGATCATCTTGTCAAAGCGGGCGCGTTCGACGTTGAGGATCTTGCCCTTGAGCGGCAGGATGGCCTGGAACTTGCGGTCACGGCCCTGCTTGGCCGAGCCGCCGGCGGAGTCACCCTCCACGAGGTAAAGCTCGCACAGCGCCGGGTCTTTTTCCTGGCAGTCGGCCAGTTTGCCCGGCAGGCCCAGTCCGTCCATCACGCCCTTGCGGCGGGTGATTTCGCGGGCCTTGCGGGCGGCTTCGCGGGCGCGGGCGGCCTCGACGATCTTGCCGGTGATGGTCTTGGCATCGACCGGGTTTTCCAGCAGGAAGGTTTTCAGGGCTTCGCTGATGATTTCGTTGACCACCGGGCCGATTTCGCTGGAAACCAGTTTGTCCTTGGTCTGCGAACTGAATTTCGGATCGGGCAGCTTGACCGACAGCACGCAGGTCAGGCCTTCGCGCATGTCGTCGCCGGTGGTTTCGACCTTGGCCTTCTTGGCGATGTCGTTTTCTTCGATGTACTGGTTGAGCGTACGCGTCATCACCTGGCGCAGGGCGGTGAGGTGGGTGCCGCCGTCACGCTGGGGGATGTTGTTGGTGAAGCACTGGACGTTTTCCTGGTAGGAGTCGTTCCACTGCATGGCCACTTCGACCGTCATGCCTTCCTTGTCGCCGATGGTGTGGAACACCTTCGGGTGCAGCACGGTCTTGTTGCGGTTCATGTATTCGACAAAACCGGCCACGCCGCCGGAGAAGGCGAAGTTTTCTTCCTTGCCGTGCAGGCGGTCTGCCAGCGTGATGCCGACACCATTGTTGAGGAACGACAGCTCGCGGATGCGCTTGGCGAGGATGTCGTAGTGGTATTCGATGGTGCCGAAGGTTTCGGTGCTGGCCATGAAGGTGACTTCGGTACCGCGATGCGTGGTCTGGCCGGTAACCTTCAGTGGTGCCACGGGTTCGCCGCGGCGGAATTCCATTTCATGCACCTTGCCGTCACGCCAGATCTTCAGGCGCAGCCAGTCCGACAGGGCGTTGACCACCGAGACGCCGACGCCGTGCAGGCCGCCGGAGATCTTGTAGCTGTTGTTGTCGAATTTGCCGCCGGCGTGAAGGATGGTCATGATCACTTCGGCTGCCGAACGGCCTTCTTCCGGGTGGATGTCGGTCGGAATGCCGCGGCCGTTGTCCTCGACCGATACCGAGTTGTCCGGGTTGATGGTGACGCGCACGGTGTCGGCATGGCCGGCCAGTGCTTCGTCGATCGAGTTGTCGAGCACTTCGAACACCATGTGATGCAGGCCGGTGCCGTCGGAGGTGTCACCGATATACATGCCCGGGCGCTTGCGGACTGCGTCGAGTCCCTTCAGTACCTTGATACTGTCTGCACCGTATTCCTGTTCGCTCATTGCACTACTCTATGTTCGGATCGATCGGAGGCCCGGCAGCAGCAGGCTGCCGGACGAGGTCGGGGCCGTCAGCCGGCCCGGGCCTGAGGCCGCGCTAGATTCGCATCGGCATCACGATGTACTTGAAGTTCGGATTGTCGGGGATGGTGACCAGCGCACTGCGGTTGGCATCTCCGAACGCCAGTTGCAGCGTGTCGACGTGCAGCGCCGCCAGCACGTCTTGCAGATAGGTGATGTTGAAGCCGATTTCCAGGCCGGAGCCGCCGTAGGCGATTTCCAGTTCTTCTTCGGCTTCTTCCTGTTCGCTGTTGTTGCACTGGATGCGCAGGCGGCCGGCCTCGATGGCCAGGCGCACGCCGCGGAACTTTTCATTGGCGAGGATCGCTGCGCGGGCCAGCGCCTGTTGCAGGGCCTGGCGCCCGATCAGGAACAGCTTGTCGTTGTCGAGCGGGATCACGCGGTTGTAGTCGGGGAACTTGCCGTCCACCACCTTGCTGACGATGACGCTGCCGCCAAAGGCAAAGCGCACCTGGTTGTTCATCAGCGTGATGTCGATGGTGTCGTCGCTGTCGGCCAGCAGCTTGTAAAGCTCGGTGATGGTCTTGCGCGGCAGGATCACTTCGGCGGCGGGCAGCGGGGTGTCCAGCGTCATCTGGGCGAAGGCCAGCCGGTGGCCGTCGGTGGCCACCAGCTTGACCTGGTTGCCGTCGGTGACCAGCAGCAGGCCGTTGAGGTAGTAACGAATGTCCTGCACTGCCATGGCGTACTGCACCTGCGACAGCAGGGCCTTGAAGTCGCGCTGCGGCAGGGCAAAGCCGGCCTGGGCGTCGTGCGACTGCGTCAGCAGCGGGAAATCGTCGGCCGGCAGGCTTTGCAGGTTGAAGCGGCTCTTGCCGGCCTTGACGGTCAGGCGGCCGTCTTCGTGGTCCAGCGTGACGGTGGTGCGGTCCGGGATGGCGCGCAGGATGTCGGAAAACTTCTTGGCCGAGGTGGTCAGGCGGAAGTCCGGTCCGGCAATCGGCTCCGGGCTGGCGTGGGTGATCTGGATCTCGAGGTCGGTGGCGAGGAAGGTCAGCGTGTCACCGGCCTTTTCGATCAGCACGTTGGCCAGGATCGGCAGGGTATGGCGGCGCTCGACGATACCGGTGACGGCCTGGAGCGGTTTGAGCAGGGCGTCGCGGTCGGCTTGCAGGATCTGCATCGTGGGTGACTCCTCGTCAGGGTTCTCGTGAATAACGGTGTGACAACTCAGTTGCGCAGCATTTGCTGCAATGCAGCGTAGTCGCGCGAAATGTCCGGGTCGGACTCGCGCATTTCGGCGATGGTCTTGCAGGCGTGCAGCACCGTGGTGTGGTCACGTCCGCCAAACGCATCGCCGATGTTGGGCAGCGACATGCTGGTCAGTTCCTTGGCCAAGGCCATGGCAACCTGGCGCGGCCGTGCAATGTCGCGGCTGCGCTTTTTGCTGTGCATGTCGGACAGCTTGATCTTGTAGTAGTCGGCAACGGTTTTCTGGATGTTGTCGACCGAAATCTGCCGGTTGCCGGCCGCCAGGATGTCTTTCAGGGCTTCCTTGACCAGGTCGAGCGAGATCGGCTGGTTGGAAAAACGCGAATACGCTACCACGCGTTTCAGCGCGCCTTCGAGTTCGCGCACGTTGGAGCGCACGTTCTGGGCGATGAAAAAGGCAACGTCGTTGCCGAGCTTGAGGTTGTCGGCCTCGGCCTTCTTCATCAGGATCGCTACGCGCATTTCCAGTTCCGGCGGCTGGATTTCCACCGTCAGGCCCCAGCTGAAGCGCGAGATCAGGCGTTCGTCCATGCCTTCGATCTGCTTGGGGTAGCTGTCGCAGGTCATGATCACCTGCTTGCCGCCTTCCAGCAGCGCATTGAAGGCGTAGAAAAACTCCTCCATGGTGCGGTTCTTGCCGGCGAAAAACTGGATGTCGTCGATCAGCAACAGGTCCAGTGAATGATAGTAGCGCTTGAACTCGTCGAACGCCTTGTGCTGGTAGGCGCGCATGATGTCGGCCACGTAGCGTTCGGCGTGGATGTAGCGGATCTTGGCCTGCGGGTTCTTCTGGTAGACGTGGTTGCCGATGGCCTGGATCAAGTGGGTCTTGCCCAGGCCGACTCCGCCGTAGACAAAGAACGGGTTATAGGTCGAATCGCCGGGATTGTCGGCAATCTGCAAGGCGGCGGCGCGGGCCAGCTGGTTGCCCTTGCCGGTGACCAGGCTTTCGAAAGTGAAGGCCGGGTTGAGGCGGGTGCTCTCGTGGCCGCCGCCGATGGCAGGCTTGGGTGCGGTGAGCTTGACGTTGGGCAGCGGCACGTCGCTGACGATGCTGTCGGCCAGCGAGCCGGTGGTCGGCGTGGCCGCAACCGGTGCGGGAGCCGGCCTGCCCTGACTGCGCGGGCTGGCTGCTGCCGGCGCGCTGGCGCCGGCCTGTGCGCCGCCGATGCGCAGCTCGATGGTGACGGGGCGCCCGAGGATGTCTTCGGCAAAGGTCTCGATGCGCGACAGGAAGCGTTCCTTGACGAAGCCGAGCGAAAAGCGGTTGGCCGCGTACAGGGCAATGGCGTCCTCGCCGGCCACGCAGACGAGGGGCTTGATCCAGGTGTTGAACTGTTGTGCCGACAGCTCGGCCTCGAAGCGGGCCAGGCACTGCGGCCAGAAGGCAGAGAGATCGGTCATGGGCTCAAATGGAATCAAGGCGGCGGATGCGCCGGTCCCGGAGGTTCCGGAATCGGCAAGGCCGGGTATTCTACCGTGTATCCAGAGACTTATCCACAGCCCGCATGATTTCAGTGGTTGACAAAGAGCCGAACAGACGCTGTAATCTCGCGTTTATTTTTCCGTTTCGAAATAGGGAATTAAGATGAAGCGCACTTTTCAACCTTCCGTCGTGAAGCGCAAGCGCACTCACGGTTTCCGTGCCCGCATGAAGACCCGCGGTGGCCGTGCCGTGATCGCTGCCCGTCGCTCCAAGGGCCGTGCCCGTCTGTCCGCCTAAGGCAGGCCAGTGGCTTTCTGCTTTCGCCGCGCGCAGCGAATACTGAAAACGGATGAATTTTCATCCGTTTTTCGTTTGCGCCGCGTTCGCAGCAATGCCTGGTTTCAGGTCTATGTTGCACCCAACCAGCTCGGGCATGCCCGGCTGGGGCTGGTGGTCAGCAAAAAGACTGCGAAGCGCGCCAACCGCCGCAACTACATGAAGCGCGTGATCCGAGACACGTTCCGCCAGCATCCTGACCGGGTTGCGGGCGTCGACTTTGTCGTGCGGGTGCGTGCTCCGTTTGACCGGGCCGGTCGTCCCGAGGCTGTCGAAGCCTTGCGGGCCCTGTTTGCCAGGCTGTCGTCATGTCGCGTATCGTCCTCGCGCTGATCCGCTTCTACCAGCTGGCCATCAGTCCGTGGCTGCCGCCGCGCTGCCGCTACCAGCCGACCTGCTCGCAGTATGCGATCGAGGCCGTGCAGAAGCATGGTGCGCTCAAGGGCGGCTGGCTGGCGCTCAGGCGCATTGGCCGCTGCCACCCCTGGGGCAGCAGTGGCTACGACCCGGTTCCCTGACATTCCACCGGATACGAGATGGATACCAAACGTCTGATCGTTTTCATCGTGCTGTCCTTCGGCCTGCTGTTCGTCTGGCAGGAATACTTTGCTCCGAAGCCGCAGCCGAAACCCGTGGCCGCTGCCGTCCAGCCGGACGGAACGCCCGCACCTGCCACCGCCCGGCCGGCCGACAGTCCTGCCACCGGCAAGCTGGCCAGCGCCCAGACCATTACCGTGACCACGGACCTGGTCAAGGCGCAGATCAACACTGCCGGCGGTGACATCCGCAGCCTTGAGCTTCTGACCCAGGGGGCCATCGACAATCCGGACAAGCCGTTCATGCTGATGACCGAGCAGGGCGGACGCACCTACGTGGCCCAAAGCGGTCTCCTGTCGTCGGACGCCTCGCTGCCGACGCACAAGACGCTGTATGCCGCCGACAAGACCGCCTACACGCTGTCGCCGGACCAGAACACCCTGACGGTGACGCTGGCCGCCGCACCGGTCAACGGTGTCGAAGTGAAGAAGATCTTCACGTTCAAGCGTGACAGCTACGTGATCGACGTGCGCTACGACATCATCAACCACAGCGACAAGCCGGTGGATGCCACCGCCTACTACCGCCTGCTGCGTGACGGCAAGGCACCGGAAGGCGAAAGCAGCATGGCGCACACCTTCACCGGTCCGGCCGTGTACACCGAAGCCGGCAAGTTCCAGAAGGTGAGCTTCGAGGACCTGGCCAAGGGCAAGGGCGACTACGTGCGCCAGGCCGACAACGGCTGGGTGGCCATGGTGCAGCACTACTTCGTCAGCGCCTGGATCCTCAAGACCAATGACGGCAAGTCGGTATGCAGCAGCGCCGAGGCCTGCCAGTTCGAGCTCAAGCCGGCTGCGGGCGACCTCTACTCCGCCGGCGTGCTGGTCAAGCTGCCGGTCGTGGCTGCCGGCCAGCAGTACAGCATCGACATGCCGCTGTACGCCGGTCCGGAAGACACCCGCCGCATGGCCACCGTCGCACCGGGTCTGGTGCTGACCAAGGACTACGGTTGGGTCACCATCATCGCCACGCCGCTGTTCTGGCTGCTCGACAAGCTGTACGGCCTCGTGCACAACTGGGGCTGGGCGATCGTGCTGCTGACCGTGCTGGTGAAAGCCGCCTTCTATCCCCTGTCGGCGGCCAGCTACCGCTCGATGGCCAAGATGAAGGCCCTGGCACCGCGCATGCAGCGTCTGAAGGAACAGTACGGCGACGACCGCCAGAAGTTCCAGCAGGCCACGATGGAGATGTACAAGACCGAAAAGGTCAATCCACTGGGCGGCTGCCTGCCGATCGTGGTGCAGATTCCGGTGTTCATCGGTCTCTACTGGGCCCTGCTGGCCTCGGTCGAACTGCGCCAGGCTCCGTGGATCCTGTGGATCCATGACCTGGCCAAGCCGGACCCTTACTACATCCTGCCGGCCCTGATGGCGGCCACCATGTACCTGCAGACCTTCCTCAACCCGCCGCCGGCCGACCCGCTGCAGGCGAAGATGATGAAGATCATGCCGCTGGCCTTCTCGGTGATGTTCTTCTTCTTCCCGGCCGGTCTGGTGCTGTACTGGCTGGTCAACAACATCCTGTCCATTGCCCAGCAATGGTGGGTGAACAAGCAGATCGAAAAGGATGCCGCCAAGGCGAAGAGCTCCTGACCGCTGCCGGTTGACCCCGTGCCCGCTCCTGACCGGAGCGGGCATTTTTCATGGTGCCGCGCTAGCATGCGGACACCTTGCGCTCCCTTTTCCGGAATTGCTCATGAACTATCTTGCCGACACCATTGCCGCCATCGCCACGGCACCCGGACGCGGAGGCGTCGGGGTGATCCGCCTGTCCGGCCGCAACCTGCTGCCGCTGGCAGGCCAGGTCAGCGGCGGTCGCCAGCCAAGGCCGCGCCACGCGCTGTATACCGATTTTGTCGCCGCTGACGGTCAGGCCATCGACAGCGGGCTGCTGCTGTACTTTCCGGCACCACACTCGTTTACCGGCGAAGACGTGCTGGAACTCCAGGGCCACGGCGGGCCGGTCATCCTGCGCATGCTGCTGGCCCGCTGCCTGGAGCTGGGGGCGCGGCTGGCCGAGCCGGGCGAATTCACCAAGCGTGCCTTCCTGAACGACAAGATGGATCTGGTCGAGGCCGAAAGCGTGGCCGACCTGATTGACGCCCAGAGCGAAACTGCGGCCCGCAGCGCACTCAAGTCGCTCAAGGGCGCGTTCTCGGCAGAAATCCACTGCCTCGTCGACACATTGATCGACCTGCGCATGCTGACCGAGGCAACGCTGGATTTTCCGGAAGAGGACGACGTCGAATGGCTGGAGAAGGCCGATGCGCTGGGCCGGCTGGCTACCGTCCGCCGGCAGCTGGCCACCGTGCTGGCCACCGCCCGCCAGGGCGCCATCCTGCGTGAAGGCATGCACGTGGTGCTGGTCGGCCAGCCGAACGTGGGCAAGTCCAGCCTGATGAATGCACTGGCCGGCGACGAGATTGCCATCGTGACCGACATTGCCGGCACCACTCGCGATACCGTGCGCGAACAGATCGTGCTCGACGGCGTGCCACTGCACATCATCGACACGGCCGGCCTGCGCGAAACCACCGATACCGTGGAGCGCATCGGGATCGAGCGGACCTGGCAGGCCGTGGAGCGGGCGGACGTTGTGCTGCTGCTGGTTGATGGCCGCGATGGCGTCACCGCAGCGGACGCGGCGATCCTGGCGCGGTTGCCCGAGCGGCTGCCGCGGGTGTTCGTCCACAACAAAATTGACCTGACCGGTGAAACGGCCGGTGTCAGTGAAGAGGACGGGCATGTCGTGGTGCGCCTGTCGGCCCGGGGTGGCGCCGGCGTGGACGCCCTGCGTCAGGTCCTGCTGGAGGCGGTCGGCTGGCAGGGTGAAAGCGAGGGACTGTTTCTGGCGCGGGAGCGCCATCTGGACGCTATCCGTCGGGCCGAAGCCGAACTGGAGGCTGCCGGACAGGCCTATGGCCTGGCAGCCGAGCTGTTTGCCGAGCACTTGCGGCAGGCGCAGGCCTGCTTGTCCGAGATTACCGGGGAGTTCAGTGCCGACGACCTGCTGGGGGTGATTTTCAGCCGGTTCTGCATCGGCAAGTGACGGGCGGATTGCCGGGAAACTGTCGTTTTTTCAGCGTAATACGGTTGCTGGCCGGTGCGGCGTCAGGCTGTCGGCCTGTCTGTCCTTGCCTTTTCGACGGGGGGTGTTAGTACTTCTTAAGAGGTCCTGATTCTGTGTGCCGGGCTGTGCGGAGGACAAACCTTCCTGGGCGTGGCATCGGTCAGTTGGGCTGGCAGGCATGGTGCCGTCGGTATTCAGACCTCGTTTCCTTTAGGAGAACCCGCGATGTTTCTGAAACCTTCCCTTGGCTTGATGGGTGCGGTGGTGGCACTGGGGCTGAGCGCATGTGCATCGACTACGCCGGAAATCGAACGTGCCCAGGCTACGGCCGACAAGGCTCTGGCAACCGCCAACCAGGCGATGCAGCAGGCCAACAATGCCGGTGCCGTGGCATCGCAGGCGTTGCAGCAGTCGAACCAGAATACGGCCGTTCTCGAGCGCATGATGCAAAAGGGCGTGTCGAAGTAAGCCGTACGTTCGCCGAAAACATCGGGCCATGCATGAAAGCATGGCCCGATGGTTTTTGTGGTGACGCCGGATGGTTCACGCCGGTGCGTCGTCGTCCCCGGAAGACACATCCGGCTTGCCGACCGGCGTGGCGTTGTTGGCATCGCTGCCGTAGGGCGGGCGGTCGTAGGGCTGGGCCCGGACGCGGGACAGCTGTTCGCCGGGCATGGGCGTATCCGGGTCAAGGGAAACCGGCAGGCTGCTGTGGCTGTCGAGCACCGATTGGGCGCGCAGCCAGTCGAGGCGGTCAAGGTCGGCGGCCGCTGTTTTCGGTACAGGCTTGTCGGCTGGCGGCAGGGCCCGGATGGTGTCCTTGAGCTGGTCGAGCGAAGGCTCCTGCTGCCGGTATTCGTCCAGTGCCGGATAGGCGGCCATGACCACTTCGCCGTTCAGGCGGCCGACCACCACCGGTTCGTGCACGATGCGGACCGGCGTGTTTTTCGGCAGGGTGTCGAACAGCAGTTTGGCATTTTCCGGATAAAGCTGGATGCAGCCGTGACTCTGGCGCATGCCGACGCCCCAGGGCTTGTTGGTGGCATGGATGAAGATGCTGGGGAAACCCGTGCCGATCGCCAGCATGCCCATCGGATTGTCCGGTCCGGGCGGGACGTAATCCGGAAACGGCAGGCCGTTTTCCGCCTCTTTTTCGGCCTTGATGCTGCGCGGCACCGACCAGCCCGGATCGCGCAGCTTTGACGTGACCCGTGTCGAGCCCAGCGGGGTGGACCAGCCTTCCTTGGCCACGCCGACCGGGAAGGTGATGACCTTGCGCGGTTCGCCTTCCCGGGCCGGCGGGAAATAGAACAGCCGTCGCTGGGCGACGTTCACCACCACGCCCTGCCACGGTCCCTTGGGCAGGATGTACTGGGTCGGGATGATGATGCGCTGGTTCTTGCCCGGCACCCACGGATGCACGCCGGGATTGGCCAGCTTGATGTCAAGAATGCCTGTGTCGTAATAACGCGCCAGGTCATAAAGGGAATTTTCCGGGGTCGGAATGACCACCGAGGGCGATCCCACCACGGTGTCGCCGTTGGTGGGCAGGTCGAATTCCAGCGCCTGGGCCGGAGCGGAGTGCAGGGCGATCCCTGCGATTCCGAGAGCGGCCAGACGGTGTAAGGGCATGATCCGTCGCACGGCATGGACTCCAGAAAGAAAAACGGCGAAGCATCCGGGCTTCGCCGTCAGCGTGGCGGCTTGCCACGCTTTGTACGGTAGAACTTCTGGCCGGAATTCTCGCCTCGTTCATCTGCTGGCGGCCAGCGCGGGCGATGGGCGGCGGATGCCTGGCCGGTTAAACGACAAGTGTTTTGACGTCCGGGTGGACAAGCCGCTAGTCTCGCGCTCTTGTGCTGAACGCCGGCCTGCATGCCGTGGAGACATCGTGATTGAAGAGTTGTTGTTTTTGGGGGCCATGGCGTTTGTCGCCGGGCTGATCGACTCGGCCGTCGGCGGAGGCGGACTGATCCAGATTCCGGCGTTGTTCAACGCGCTGCCCGAGGTCAATACCGCCACCCTGTTCGGCACCAACAAGTTTTCGTCCATCTTCGGTACGGCCAGCGCCGCCCGCAGCTTCATGCGCCGTGTGCGCCTGCCGTGGGCGCTGATCCTGCCGGCTGCCGGCTGTGCCTTTGTGTTCTCGTTTGCCGGCGCCGCAGCCGTGAGCCTGATTCCCAAAGAGGTGATGAAGCCGGCCGTGCTGGTGCTGCTGGTCGGCATGGCGATCTACACCTTGTGGAAAAAGGACTTCGGCAAGCTGCACAAGCCGGCCGTGATCGGCCAGCGCGAACGCTGGCTGGCAGCACTGATCGGCGGGGCGATCGGGTTTTACGACGGCATTTTCGGGCCGGGTACCGGCAGCTTCCTGATTTTCCTGTTCATCCGCTTTTTTGCCTTCGATTTCCTGCACGCCTCGGCTTCGGCCAAGTTCGTCAACTTTGCGACCAACCTGGCCGCGCTGGTGTTTTTTGTCCCGGCCGGCCACATCCTGCTGAAGTTTGCCGTGCCGATGGCGGCCTGCAACGTGGCCGGGTCGCTGGTGGGGACACGGCTGGCGCTGCGCGGCGGGGCCGGTTTCGTACGGGTATTGTTCCTGATGTTGCTGGCGGTCCTGATCGGCAAATTTGCTTACGATATGTGGGGCGCAGCTTAGGGCATCATGCCGGCTGGACCGGATCGGATGGGCAGGCAAAATCCATCCTGATCAATGGTTTGGTGCAGCAGCCCCGGGTGAAGGCAGCGGCCCGGCCAGCAAGGGAAATGCGACACGGCCGGGCGAATGCCTGTGACAGGAGGTTGTCTCGCCAGGCGATTTGAGTGATAACCCTGTCTCACAGCGAAGAAATGCTTCACAGCGACAAAAAAATGCGCTTGAATGCCAAAAGAATTTTAAACGACCGTTTGATCGAGGCGGTCGTTGCAGGTTGTGCTGAGCGCCCGCGCGAGCTGCCGGCAACCTGCGGTAACGGTTCCATTCCAACCATCCCTCAATGAGGTAACCATGCAAATCGTGATTCCCGCCGAAAGGGCGGGCGAGACGCGGGTCGCCGCCACGCCGGAAACGGTCAAGAAGCTCGTGCAACTGGGCTGCTCGGTGGCGGTACAAAGCGGAGCCGGCCTGAATGCCGCGATGCCGGATGCGGCCTATGCCGATGCCGGCGCCGAAGTGGTGGCCGACCGGGCGGCGCTGCTGGCTCGGGGCGACATCGTGCTGACCGTGCGTCCGCTGGAAGAGGCCTGCATCGCCGGCCTGAAGGAAGGCGCCGTGCTGGTCGGCATGATGGCTCCGTACGCCAACACCACTTTCCCGCAGATGGCGGCGAAGAAGGTGTCGGGCTTTGCCATGGAACTGCTGCCGCGCACCACGCGCGCGCAGAGCATGGACGTGCTCTCCAGCCAGAACAACATTGCCGGTTACAAGGCGGTGCTGCTGGCGACGCATTACTACCCGCGCTTCATGCCGATGCTGATGACGGCTGCCGGGACGGTGAAGCCGGCCCGTGTGCTGATCATGGGGGTCGGTGTGGCCGGTCTTCAGGCCATCGCCACGGCCAAGCGTCTGGGAGCGGTGGTGGAAGCCACCGACGTGCGTGCGTCGACCAAGGAGCAGGTGGAATCGCTGGGCGGCAAGTTCATCGAAGTGCCGATGACCGACGAGGAAAAAGCCGCCAACGACGGCGTGTACGCCAAGGAAATGTCTGACGACTACAAGCGTCGCCAGGCAGAACTGGTCGCCAAGCACGCCAGGGCTGCCGACATCATCATTACCACGGCGCTGATCCCGGGACGGCCCGCGCCGCGCCTGATCGCTGCTGATGTGGTGGCGGAGATGAAGCCGGGCAGCGTGATCATCGACATTGCCGCCGAAGCTGGTGGCAACTGCGAGCTGACCCGCGCAGGCGAGGTATACACCACCGACAACGGCGTGACCGTGGTGGGCCTGCCCAACCTGCCGGGCATGGTGGCTTTCGATGCTTCCAGCCTGTATGCCAAGAACCTGCTCACCTTCCTCGGCCTGATGCTGACCAAGGAAGGCTTCAAGCTCAATCTGGAAGACGACCTGCTGGCGGCCACCCTGGTGACCCACGAAGGCCAGGTGCGTTTCCCTGCTGCCCAATAAGGAGAGAAACATGGTCGATCCCTTCGTCACCAGTTTCACCATTTTCGTGCTGGCCGTTTTCGTGGGTTACCACGTAGTGTGGAACGTCACGCCGGCCCTGCATACCCCGCTGATGGCGGTGACCAATGCCATTTCCGGCATCATCATCGTCGGTGCCCTGTTGCAGGTCGTGGACATCAACGGTGAGTCCATCACCCTGACTTCGGTTCTGGGCGCCATCGGCATTTTCCTGGCGAGCATCAACATCTTCGGTGGTTTTCTGGTCACCCAGCGCATGCTCGACATGTTCAAGAAAAAGAAGAGATAAGGGCTGAACGAACATGGAAAACCTGTCTGCCATTCTTTACCTGGTCGCGGCGGTGCTGTTCATCCTCGCGCTCAAGGGGCTGTCCAGCCCGACAACCGCCCTGCGCGGTAACCTCTACGGCATCATCGGCATGCTGGTCGCCGTGCTGACCACCTTTGCCATCATGGACAAGCCGGTGCTGGGCCTGATCGGCGTGGCGATCGTAGCCGGTGGTGCCATCGGCGCCTGGAAGGCCAAGACCGTCCAGATGACCGGCATGCCGGAGCTGGTGGCGGCCATGCACTCGCTGGTCGGCCTGTCGGCCGTGCTGATTGCCGTGGCGGCCATCTTCCACAGCGGCGTCGAACATACGCCGGTACAGAAGATCGAGCTGTTCATCGGAGCCTTCATCGGTGCCATCACCTTTACTGCTTCGGTGATTGCCTACGGCAAGCTGTCCGGCAAGTTCGGTTCCAGGGCCGTGGTGTTCAACGGCCAGCACCTGCTGAACCTGCTGCTGGCGATCGCCATGGTCGGCTTTGGCGTGCTGTACTTCATGACTGACGCACACGCGGCCTTCCTCGCGATGGTCGCCATTGCCCTGGTGCTGGGCGTGACGCTGATCATCCCGATCGGTGGCGCGGACATGCCGGTGGTGGTGTCGATGCTCAACTCGTACTCGGGCTGGGCGGCAGCGGGTATCGGCTTTACGCTGAACAACCCGGTGCTGATCATTGCCGGTGCCTGCGTCGGCTCGTCCGGTGCCATCCTGTCGTACATCATGTGCAAGGCGATGAACCGTTCGATCGTGTCGGTGCTGCTGGGCGGCTTTGGTGCCGAAGCCGGCAGTGGCGGCGCGGCCGGAGCCTCGGGCCCGAAGAACTACAAGTCGGGCTCGGCCGAGGATGCATCCTTCCTGATGAGCAACGCTGACAGCGTGATCATCGTGCCGGGCTACGGTCTGGCCGTGTCACGGGCCCAGCATGCGCTGCAGGAATACGCCAGGCTGCTGACCGAAAAAGGCGTGAACGTGCGCTACGCCATTCATCCGGTGGCCGGCCGCATGCCGGGTCACATGAACGTGTTGCTGGCCGAAGCCGAGGTGCCGTACGAGCAGGTGCTGGAGATGGAGGAGATCAACTCCGACTTTGCCAACACCGACGTGGTGCTGGTGATCGGTGCCAACGACGTGGTGAACCCGGCAGCCCAGAAGGATTCGAGCAGCCCGATTTACGGCATGCCGATCCTTGAGGCTTACAAGGCCCGCACGGTGATCGTGGTCAAGCGCTCGATGAGTGTGGGTTACGCCGGCCTCGATAACGATCTCTTCTACATGGACAAGACCATGATGGTGTTTGGAGACGCCAAAAAGGTGGTGGAAGAGCTGGTGAAGGCTGCGGAGCACTGATCCCTTGCGCATGCAGACAAGACCCCGGGCAAGGATGTCCGGGGTTTTTTACATGGAAATCTTTCAAAACCAGTGATTTGTGGAAAATGCAGTCATGTTTTGCGGATTTTTGGCAAAGAAGTGTTGACGAGTTGTGGTGAGGTGGGTATAGTTCGCCACCTCGCTGCACGACGCAGCGCCGGCTGGTCCGGAAAGCTCTTTAACAAACGAACAACCGATAAGTGTGAGCGCTT
>RRZU013298405.1_pt1 | contig 22351 bp, 20 predicted proteins | sample 2165561 | NCBI WGS metagenome assembly RRZU01 (sample SAMN10456909, study PRJNA506462) | wastewater metagenome | isolation source: wastewater sludge | place: USA: Moscow, Idaho | reverse complement strand
GACCAACGCAAGGGCAAAAAACTGCAATGGAAGGAGGCCAAAATCTGCTTGGCACATCCCCGGGGAAGCAAGACGCTGGCCTATGGCGGCACCCTGCAAGGGGACGTTGTGGCAGCCGGGCAGCAGCTCTTTGACTGCGCTGTGGTGCGCGATCTCCCGATTGGCTCGGGAGAAATCGAAAGTGCCGACCGCTACATCGTCCAACAACGCTTGAAGCGCCCGGGGACTTGGTGGCGAGCGGCGAATGCAGAGCATATGCTGGCCTTACGGCTGAATCGGGCGAACCGTCAGTGGAATGAATATTGGGCAACAGAATCACAGCAGGCTGCATGATCAATTCGCCACATCAGTTTGAATCGCACCCGCGACTGAGCGACTGAGCACAAGTAGTCGCGTGAAATGGGTGCACGTGAGGTCGAGACGTTTCTCACTTGCCTAGCGGGGGACGGGCGTGTTTCAGCATTGACGCAGGACCAGGCGAACAGCGCCTGGCTGTTCCCGTACAAGGAGGTGCGGGAGGCAGAGCTTCCGTCGCTGGAAGACGTTGAATCGGTCAAGGCGTCAAAATGCTTGGCGGTCGTTCTTGCGCCTGAAGAAGTGCAGCGCGCCTGCTGGTGTTGATCGAGGGCGCCGTCGGTCTGATCCTGCGACTGCTCTACGGCGCCGGCATGCGCATCGTGGAGTGCCTGTGCTTGCGGGTGAAGGATGTGGACTTTGCTCGCAGCGAGATCCTCGTACGCGAGGGGAAAGGTTTTACGGACCGGGTTGGGTCATCCGGATGTGGTCACGACGATGATCTACACGCATGTGCTCAACCGAGGCGGTCGCGGCATTCGCAGTCCGCCCGACGCTCTGGTGCAGGCTGGCGCCGCGCAGGCGTTACTTCGTATAATTTGTATTATGTAAACTACGAATCAGGTCTGCAGTTCGCTCCGCCCCCGGAAAAACTCCAGCGCCTCCGGATTGGCAAGTGCTTCGACGTTTCTTACCGGCCGGCCATGCACCACATTGCGCACCGCAATTTCGACGATCTTGCCGCTCTTGGTGCGCGGGATGTCGGCAACCTGCAGAACCTTGGCCGGGACGTGGCGTGGCGTGGTGTTCTGGCGGATCTGCTGCTGAATACGCCTGCGCAGCGCGTCGTCAAGGTCAATCCCTTCCCGCAGCTTGACGAAGAGAACGATACGCAGGTCGTCCTGCCACTCCTGGCCGATGACCAGCGACTCGATCACTTCCGGCAGTTGCTCGACCTGACGATAGATCTCGGCGGTCCCGATGCGCACGCCCCCGGGATTGAGAACGGCGTCGGAACGTCCGTAGATGATCATGCCTTCGCTGGCGGTGAGTTCGACGAAATCGCCATGGCACCAGACATTGGCAAAGCGATCGAAATACGCGGCATGGTATTTGGCACCATCGGCATCATTCCAGAAGCCGACCGGCATCGCCGGGAAAGCTGCGGTGCACACCAGTTCGCCACGTTCGCCGCGGCCGGCAGGAATCGCTTTGCCGGCTTCGTCGAAGACACTGACCGCCATTCCCAGACCACGGCATTGCAGTTCACCGCGGCGCACCGGCAGAATCGGACAGCCGAGTGCAAAGCACGAAAGGATGTCGGTACCGCCGGAAATCGACGCCAGCAGCAGATCAGCCTTGACCTTGCGGTAGACGTAGTCGAAGCTTTCCGGCACCAGCGGGCTGCCGGTCGAAAACATCACCCGCAGCGATTCGAGGCAATGCGTCTCGCGTGGCTGCAAATCGCTCTTGGCAATCGCGTCGATGAACTTGGCCGAAGTCCCGAAGTGCGTCATCTGCTCGGCGTCGGCGTAGTCGAAAAGCATCTCTCCGGGCTTGCCGGCAACCCCGGGCGCGAACGGCGAACCGTCGTAGAGCAGCAGCGTGGCTCCCGAAGCAAGGCCCGAAACGAGCCAGTTCCACATCATCCAGCCACAGGTGGTGAAGTAGAAGATGCGGTCGCCGGCTTTGACGTCACCGTGCAGCTGATGCTCCTTCAGGTGTTGCAGCAAGGCGCCACCGTGACCGTGCACGATACATTTGGGAACGCCGGTGGTACCTGAGGAGAACATGATGAACAACGGGTGGTCGAAGGGCAGCGGCGTGAATTCGATCTCGGCAGCGGTAAACGGCGCGACGAAGTCAGCGTAGCGCACGCCGTTGCGGACGGCCATTACTGCGGGTGATGCGTCAAGGTAGGAAACGACGATGGTGCGCGCGACGCTGGGTAGCTGCGCGACGACCTCGGCGTTCTTGGTCAGGCAGTCGATCGCTTTGCCGTTGTACCAGTAGGCGTCAACGCAGAGCAGCACCTTGGGCTGGATTTGCCCGAAACGGTCGAGAACGCCCTGGACGCCGAAGTCGGGCGAGGCCGACGACCAGATTGCACCCAGCGCAGCCGTGGCGAGCATTGCGATCAGCGCCTCGGGCAGGTTCGGCAGGTAGGCGGCGACACGATCCCCGCAGCCGACGCCGGCAGCCTGCAGCGCCTGCGCGAAGCGCGACACATCTGCGTAAAGCTCGCGCCGCGAGAGGCGACGCCTGACCCGGTCCTCGCCCCAGAAAACCAGCGCGTCGGTGTCATCGCGGTGACGCAGCAGGTTTTCCGCATAGTTCAGCCGGGCTTGCGGAAACCAGCGGGCACCGGGCATGCGGTCGGCGTTTTCGACGATCGTCGCACCGCGTTCGCCAAGCACGCCGCACTCCTTCCATACCGAGGTCCAGAAGGCTTCCGGCTGGGTCACCGACCAGCGCCAGAGACTCGCGTAGTCGGCAGCGTCGGCCTGTCCGCGGACGGCCTCAAGAAAAGCGCTGATCCTGGCCGAAGCAAGCCTTTCGGCGCTCGGGCGCCAGAGTACTGCCTGGTTCACCCCCCCTCCTCCTCAGCAGGAGACGTCGGCGCGCAAATCGTCGGGGATCGGCACCGATTTGCCAGTCGCCACATCCATCCAGACGATCTTGGAATCGCCGGTCGCGTAGAGCGTGTCGTCTCCCTGCAGACAAATCTCGTAATGGGTTGGCACGCTGCTGCGCCCGGGGTGCCCGCAGAACATGCGGAGTTCAACCATGCCTGGATAGTTGAGCGGCACCAGGAAGGTGCAACTGGCATTGATGATCACCGGTGCCGTGCCCTGCGGCATGACCTTGAAGCCGAGCTTCTCGAGGTATTCGACCCGGGCCTGCTCCATGTAACGGAAATAAATGGTGTTGTTGACGTGTCCGTAAGCGTCCATGTCTCCCCAGCGAATTGGAATCAGGCTGGTGTGGACAAGTTTGCGTTGGTTCTGCATTGGTGTTCCTGCTGGCTGTGGATGAGGGTAGGTGCCGGTGGTCGCAAAAACCGGGAGCACCTGCGGGCGAACCGCCAGGCGGTCGCCGATGCCCCGGTCAAGGTCGATCAGAACATCTCTTCAGGGAGCGCCATCACGCCTTCCGCACCATCGGTCACGCTGCTCGCCAGACCGGCGGCCTGCGACAGCACGTGGTCGGCATAGAAGCGGCTGGTGACGATTTTCGCAGCGTAGAAGGGGTCCTTATCACCGCCGGCAATCTTCGCTTGCGCGACCAGTGCTGCGCGCGCCATCTGCCAACCACCAGCAACGATCCCGAGCAGCGTCAGGAAAGGAACCGCGCCGGCCGATGCGGCACGCACGTCGGCAGCGTAGGTGGCTACCAGCCACTCGCCGGCGGCGGCCAGTGCGTCGACGCCGGCAGCGAAGCGAGTACGAATGGCAGCGAAGTTGGCGCCACCCTGCCCGGCCAGATCGGCGTCGAGCGCGCGCATCATGGCGATCACCGCCTGCAAGGTGGCGCCTCCCTCGCGTGCCATCTTGCGGCCGATCAGATCATTGGCCTGGATGCCGGTGGTGCCCTCGTAAATTGTCGAGATTTGCGCGTCACGCAGGTGCTGGGCAGCGCCGGTCTCTTCGACATAGCCCATGCCGCCGTGCACCTGCACCCCGATCGAGGCCATGCTGACACCGGATTCGGTGCTCCAGCCCTTGACCACCGGAATCATCAGGTCGACGAATGCCTGGTTGCGCTTGCGCTCGTCGGCGTCCGGGTGCCTGAGCGCAGCGTCGTGTGCCGCTGCCACCACATACGCCAGCGCCCGCGTTGCCTCGGCGCGTGACTTCATGGTCATCAGCATGCGGCGAACGTCCGGGTGTTTGATGATGGCCACTTTTGGCCCGCCGCGAACGCCGACATCGGTACACTGAGTACGCTCACGCGCGTAGTCGCGCGCTCGCTGGTAGGCACGTTCGCACACGGCAACGCCTTCCAGGCCAACGCCAAAGCGCGCGGCATTCATCATGATGAACATGTACTCGATACCACGATTTTCCTCGCCGACCAGGTAGCCAACGGCTCCGCCGTGGTCACCAAAGGCCATGATCGCGGTCGGACTGGCGTGAATCCCGAGCTTGTGCTCGATCGACACACAATACGCGTCGTTGCGGTCACCCAGACTGCCGTTTTCATTGACCATGAATTTCGGTACCACGAACAGCGAGATGCCCTTGACTCCCTCGGGTGCTGTCGGTGTACGTGCCAGGACGAGGTGGATGATGTTCTCCGCCATGTCGTGGTCGCCATAAGTGATGAAGATCTTCTGCCCGAAAATCCGGTAGCTGCCGTCAGCCTGCGGCTCGGCACGAGTGCGTACTGCAGCGAGGTCGGAGCCGGCGCTCGGCTCGGTGAGGTTCATCGTTCCGGTCCATGCCCCGCTGACCATCTTTTCCAGGTAGATCTTCTTCAACTCGTCGCTACCCGTGAGAACCAGCGCCTCGATGGCGCCAGCGGTGAGCAGCGGACACAGCGAAAAAGAGTGATTTGCCGATTTCCACATCTCGGCGACGGCAGCAGCGACCACCTTGGGCAGCCCCTGCCCACCCCACTCCGGTTCGCAGGCCAGTGCCGTCCAGCCGCTGTCGGCAAACAACTGGTAGGCCTCCTTGAAACCGGCCGGCATGGTCACCGCCTTGTCGTGCCAGTGGGCACCTTCCTGGTCACCCGGCCAGTTGAGCGGAGACAGGACTCCCTCGGCAAACTTGGCGGCTTCCTCGAGAACCGCATCGACCAGATCGAGGGTTGCCTCTTCGCAACCCGGCAGTTTCGCCACCTCTTCCAGCCCGGCAAGTTCCTTGAGCACAAACTGCATGTCACGGATCGGGGCAAAGTATTCACTCATGAATTTCTCCTTTGATGGTTGCTGTGAAACCTGCCGGGCGGCTGGTGGGCCGCCAGGAGGTCAATATACTGCTTCTGTCAGGTCTTCGGCCACTGCGCCAGCTCGCTGCTCACTTCCTGCCGAGGATCTGCGCATCCTGGACATCCGCCAGCAAGTCCGGCCGATAGACGGCAAGCAGCGTGGTCAGCATTCCGGACAGCCAGGCCTCCGAGAAACCGAGCAGAAGAAAATAGGGCAGATATTCGCTGGCCAGATACTCGCCATCGTAGGCTCCGGCGATCGCCAGCAGCAGGCACGCGGCGGCGCCGACCGACATGACCGCCAGCGCCGAGGCGAAAAACCCCTTGCAAAAGATATAGACAAACAGATGCCCAGGCAGCCATCGCTCCACCAGTCGGTGCAGCCCATGGCTGACGGCGACGCCGACTCCCGCCAGCAGCAGGGCATTGACCGCAAAAGCCTGCCAGCCGCCGCTGCCATTCAGGGTCACCCCGACCAGCACCAGGCAGATCCCGAAAAAAGCCAGTGACCATCCGAAACACAAGGTAAAGACCGTCGCGCCAAGCAAGTGCAGGGAAAGCCCGGGCTTCACCCCGGCCTGCAGCTGCCAGAGCAGGGTCAATGCGACGACCAGCGCCAGAAAGGCGTTCAGGCGTGCGCTGTCGGCGAGCAGCCGCCACGGCGCCCGCCTTGCTGCCAGCAGGGCAAACGCGCCCAACAGGAGCCAGCCCGGAAAGGTCCAGCTGCCGTCGAGCAGGCCGTCCGGCAGGTTCATGCTGCGCCAGCCCCCGCCTCAGATCAAGCGAGAGCTGCCTGCAATGCCGGCACAACTTCGAACAGGTCACCGACCAGCCCGTAATCAGCAACCTGGAAAATCGGTGCTTCGGCATCCTTGTTGATCGCGACGATGACCTTGCTGTCCTTCATTCCAGCCAGATGCTGGATGGCCCCCGAAATGCCCACGGCGATGTACAGCTGCGGCGCAACGATCTTGCCGGTCTGGCCGACCTGGTAGTCGTTCGGAGCATAACCGGCATCAACCGCCGCACGCGACGCACCGACGGCCGCGCCGAGCAGGTCGGCCAGAGGTTCGAGCAGCTTGTGAAAATTGTCGCCGCTGCCCATGCCACGACCACCCGAAACGATCACCTTGGCGGCGGTCAGCTCAGGACGCTCCGACTTCGTCAACTCGCGGCCGACGACTTTGCTCTGCACCAGATCAGGACCAGTCGGGAGATTTTCCGTACTGGCGCTGCCGTCCTCGCCGGCCGCTTCAAAAGCCGTCGTGCGGACGGTGATGACCTTGATCGCGTCGGCCGACTGGACGGTGGCGAGGACGTTGCCAGCGTAAATCGGGCGAACGAAGGTGTCGGTCGATTCAACGGCAACGATCTCGGAGATCTGCGCCACGTCGAGCAGCGCCGCCACGCGCGGCATGAAGTTCTTGCCGCTGGTCGTCGCCGCGGCCAGCAGATGCCCATAGGCCGGGGCCTGGGCCACGACCAGCGCCGCCAGGTTCTCGGGAGCCTGGTCGGCATACTGCGGCGCGTCGGCGAGCAGCACCTTGCTGACGCCACTGATGCGGGCAGCGGACGCGGCAGCGGCGGCGCAGGCGCTACCGACGACCAGCACGTGAACGTCACCGCCGATCTTGCCTGCCGCAGTAACGGCATTCAGCGTCGCCGCCTTGATCGAGGTATTGTCGTGTTCAGCAATAACGAGAATGGCCATGGTCAGATCACCTTTGCTTCAGTTTTGAGTTTCATCACCAGATCGGCGGCATCTGCCACTTTGAGCCCTGCCGAGCGCTTCGCCGGTTCGGCGACCTTGAGCGTCTTCAGGCGTGGCGTGACATCCACACCGAGGGCCGCCGGGTTGGTGGTTTCGAGTGGCTTCTTCTTGGCTTTCATGATGTTCGGCAGCGTCGCGTAGCGCGGCTCGTTGAGGCGCAAGTCCACAGTCACGACCGCCGGTAACGGCACTTCAACGGTTTCCAGACCGCCATCGATCTCGCGCGTCACCGTCGCCTGTGCAGCTGCGACGACGACCTTCGAAGCAAAGGTCGCCTGCGGCCAGTTCATCAGACCGGCCAGCATCTGCCCGGTCTGGTTGGCGTCGTCGTCGATCGCCTGCTTGCCGCACAGGACCATCTGCGGCTGTTCGTTCGCGCACACCGCCTTGAGCAGTTTGGCAACGGCCAATGGCTGCAATTCCCCATCACTCTGAACGAGAATGCCGCGGTCGGCGCCGATGGCCATCGCCGTGCGCAGGGTTTCCTGGCAATTGGCCACCCCCGCCGAAACCACCACCACCTCCGTGGCGATACCGGCTTCCCTGAGGCGCACCGCCTCTTCGACGGCAATTTCATCGAAGGGATTCATCGACATCTTGACGTTGGCCAGATCGACGTCGCTCGCGTCCGCCTTGACGCGCACCTTGACGTTGTAATCCACCACCCGTTTGACTGGTACGAGGATCTTCAATTTTTCTCTCCTTTATTACTGCAGCGTAATCGATAGCAATCGCGATCCCGGCAGGCCGCGTTTGACATTGCCGAATTCTCACCGGACAATAGGCCATACCTAGTCGTATGGATGGCGTACGGTACCGTATGGAGTGATGGCTGTCAACACCATAGCCCGCGGTAGCGGAGCGTGAAATAGTAATATTGCCTCAGCCGCGTGATTCAGGAAAGGACCACATGACGATGAAGCACAGAAGTACCCGGCCACGGGCAGCACTCGACCGCAACGAGTGGGTCGAAGCAGCCATCGCGGTGCTCGCAGAACAAGGCGTGCAAGGCATGCGGATCGAGGTTCTGGCGAAGGACTTTGGCGTCACCAAGGGCAGTTTCTACTGGCACTTCAAGGACCGCCAGGACCTCTTCAATGCCGTTCTGACGACCTGGCGAGATGGTCGCATCCGCGACATCAACAAACAGACCGTGGCGACGCCCGGCAAGGAGCACGAGCAACTCCTGCACCTGATCGAGGTCTACGGCGCCACGCGCAACCACAAGGGGATCTCGATCGAGCTGGCAGTACGCGAATGGGCTCGCCGGGACGCCCAGGCCGCCGCCGTGGTCGAGGAAGTCGACAACTGCCGTCTGGAATCCACCCGCAAACTGTTCCTTGCCCGCGGTCTTGCCGACGACGAGGCGAAGAGCCGCAGCCTGCTGCTCTACGCCTATGTGTTCGGACAGAGTCTGATGGCCTGTGAGAGCTACGACCCGAGGCTGAGCGACTTCAAGCGCTGGATCGCAGGACTGATCGTCAAGGAATGCAAGGAATAGCGCCCGTCGGGGTGCGAAGATCAGTGGCTACTGCCCAGCGATGGAAACTGTGCGGCGTAACGCGCGATCCATTCCAGCGCTGCCTCTTCCCCGTCCAGCACCCGTCCTTCGCTGCGCAACACTTCCTGGCGATAGTGCTCGATCTGGCAAATCTGTTCGACCATGCGCGCGGCGAAGACATCTGCGGCTTCCTGGAAACGAATACCGACTTCGTAGTCCCGGCCATCGCGACGGCACCACACTACCGAACCCGCCGCGCGGAAAGCCGGCTGGACGATCGGGATGGTGAGTACGACCCGGGCTCCGACGGTCAACGGGTGCCCTGAACGACACGCCAGTCCGCCAAGGCTGACGTCCTTCAGCCGCCGCGGCGCACCCTGACGCAAACCTTCGGCATTGATCTCGATCGGAATATCCGCCGGATGGCGCAGATAACTGCGCCAGGCCAGTTGTGCCGCACCCATCTGCAAGCCCTCCTGAAATTTGGACCTCGAGCGGTAGCCAGAAAAACGAATGCTTCGTCGAACTGCACTGTATCTGCGCAACAGGGAGCGGTCAATCGCAGCGCGAGGCCGCTGCAAGCGGTGCAGCGCGTATCCGGTGAGCCAGGGTGCGCAGGATGGTATCGAGGATATCGCCGAGATGCTTGCCGACATCTTCGGCAAGGAAGCGCAGCACGAAATAACCGCTCTCCTGCAAGAGCGCGTCCTTGCGCCGGTCGCGGCGATAGGCTTCGGGGTCGCACAGGTGTTGCGCACCATCGATCTCGATCGCCACCCACGCCTGTGCACAAAGCAGGTCCACCTCCATTCGACCCTGTCCGTCAAAGGGTATCGGCAATTTGACGTTGAGAGAGAACTTTCCTGTGGTCTCGGGAAGCGTCTCGAGCCGATGGTAGAGAAAGGCTTCGCTGGCGCTGCGCGCCCACTCCGCACCTTGCGTTTCCACAGCGAAGGCGCCAACGGCGTGAACGAACCGCTTGCCCAGCGGCGCGTCCACTCCGTCACAAACCAGCCGCCGAACACTGGCCGCATAATCCTGTTTCCACTCCGGATCAACCGGCAGCGGCACATCGGATGGCCAGCCCGGCACGGCGCTGGCTGGTAGCAGGACATGGTAGCCGAGAGATTCGTAGCCCCGGCATCGCCGGTCGAACATCCGCGCCAGTAGGGGCGCATCGAGGTCAACATAATCGTAGATGCGAACCTCGCGCTTGCTGTCGTGCAGCCGATGCAGGCGGCCGGCGTATTGGGCAATCGTCCCACGCCAGGAAACCGGCAGCGTCAGGAACAAAGTGTCGAGACGGGCATCGTCGAAACCCTCGCCGACATAGCCGCCGCTGGCCAGCACGACGCGCTCCTCGGTCTCCGGGATGGCCGCCAGTTGGCCAAGCGCCTGTTGCAGCGACTTCCGGCCCATGCCACCGCGCAGGACGATCAGGTGACGCACCGCGGACGAAAGTCGCGCCGCCAGCTCTTCGAGGTGAGCGATGCGTTCGCTCAGCACCAGCGGCGAGCGTCCCGCGCGCACGGCCTGCGTGACGTCGTCAACGATCAGGCGGTTGCGGCGGTCGTCAGCGATCAGCGCCGCATAGAGATCGTGAAACTGGACCCGCAGGTCGGGGTCTGCCGGCAGGGGCGGGCGGAACCCCGTCGGAAGCGCCCAGACGCTGTGGGTAAAAGGCCGCCCGGCAGCCTCGTCTTTTGCGTTGACGCGATGGCGTACCGGCCCGCATTGCATGCAGACGATCGGATGATGACCGTCCTTCCTGGTCACCGTCGCCGACAGGCCCAGTATATAGCGGCCTTTCGCCCGCCGGGCCACCTGTTCGAAGCTGCTTGCCGGCAGGTGATGACACTCGTCGACCACCAGATGGCCATATTCGCCGACGCGGTCATCGACCACGCCATGCCGGACGAGGCTCTGGATCAGCGCCACGTCGAGGATCCCATTGGGCTTGTTGTGGCCGCCACCGATGCGGCCGATGGCCTGGACCGGCAACTCCAGGAAGGTCGACAAACGTTCCACCCACTGTTCGAGCAGTTGCTGGCGGTGTACCAGCACCAAGGTACTGACGCCGCGCCGGGCGATCAGCCACGCGGCGACGACGGTCTTGCCGAACGCCGTCGTCGCCGCGAGAACGCCATCATCGTGCGCCGCCAGGGCGTCTGCGGCAAGCTGCTGCGCAGGCCGTAGCGTGCCATGAAAAGAAACCGCCAGCGGCACGCCTGGATTGCGGTCGTCGCGGATCAGGGTTTCGATGCCGAGGCCGGAGAGCAAGCCCAGCAAATCGTCGAGGCAGCCGCGTGGCAGCGTGATATGCAGCGGATGTTCCTCGGCGCAGGCGATGATCCGCGGCTTGCCAAAGGTCGGCAGGCGCATTGCCTGTGCGCGGTAGAACTCGGGATTCTGGAACGCAGCCAGCCGCAGCAGGCGATTGCGCAGGGACGCTGGCAACGCCTCCTTGGGCACATAGATCTCGTTGCCGAGTAGCAATTGCAGGCGCTCGGGCAAGGGGCCGGCAATCGGCGATGCAAAGCGCTGGCGCGACGGCGGCGCGTGCCAGGGTTGCTGGCGATCCGCATCCTCCTCGTCGAGCGGCGGCATGCGCACCCCGAGCAGCTGACCGCGGCTATCCGCTCTGCGGACAATACGTTCTGCGTCAGTGCGTGCGATTTTCCGCACCGCCGAGAGAAACGCCCATTGATCCGGATGGGGGGTCAACTGTTCGTCGACAAAGACGCTATGGCCGCGTTCGCGCGGACGCTTCTGCAGCGGCAACGCGATCAGGTTCCCGAAGCCACCCCTGGGCAAGGTGTCCTGGTTCGGAAAGAAGCGGTCGTAGGAAGCGAGGCCGATCTCTGGTCGTCGTTGCATCGTTTCGGTGAGCAGGTACGCCCCGAGATTCCTGGCGAGAACGGCCGGAACCGCTTCCTCAAAGAACAGCCAGAGGTGAGCTCCGTTGCCCGATCGGGATCGTTCTAACACCGCGGGAAGCTCCATCTGGCGGCAGCTTTCGAGAACGGCACCGACGTCCTCCTGCCAGCTTCGCTGGTCGAAGTCGGCCGCGAGAAAAAAGCAGGTCTCATCGAGCAGCATCGGGTAGATGCCGATCACGAACTCGCGGCCAGCAGGATCCTGGCCGGCAAGATGTTGGCGGATCGTCGCATCAGTCACCGGCAGAAACCGCCGCTGCGGACAGTCCTGGCACCTGAACGCCCGCTTGTCGCATACTCCCGTCACCCACTCGTTGGCACAGGCGGGGCTGTAGCCGGACTTGCCGGTCTGGCGATTTTCGAAACGGCGCAGGTAAACGTCGTCCCTGCCTCGGAACAAGGACCGGAACAGGGCGATCTTGGCTGCGACCGGGGAATGCTGGGAGATCCTGGTTTCCGCGTTCATGCCAATTCCTCATCGGGGGTGCCTGGATCAATCGTGTTGTGGCTTTCTTCACGGCGCGCCGCGGGTGGCAGTGATAGCGTGTAGTCGGATCCAAAGGTTGGCGAGGTGCTGAAAAAGGGGATGCTGACCGTTGGTTCGGGTGTCCCTGCCGGTGGAAAGGCGTTCAAGATTTCCATGAGGAGGCCGTTGTTATTGATAGGAGCTTCCGCTAATGGCTTGACCGAGAAATTTGAAAGAAAAGCCTAACTTTCCGGATGGACAACCCTTATAATGATGCTGCGCTGCAACAAAACTCCGGCTCACGAGGTCGGGGTTGACGGCTTACAGTGCCTGGCATCCCCAGTTTTTCAGGAGTACTTGTATGAGAGCACCAAAAATCTTGCCGTGGATCGCCCACAAGACGGGTATTAGCGAGGAGCTTGCGCTGAAACTTTGGCGCCGTGCGGCTGGAGAAGCCGAAATCATCGCCGGCTGTTGCAACAGTTCGGATTATTACCGCCTGGCCGTGGAGCGTTTCATCGACTTCGCGGAAGCCGAGGGCACGTCCTCGGTGGTGCGTCAGACGACCGGGTCCAGGACTTGTGTTTCCTGGTTGTGGCGTCACCAGAACCGGATCTCGAAACTGAACATGATTGCCGTTGAAAACATCGTCAGGCTGGGCGTGGCCAACTGGACCGGCGTGTTCTTTGGTCCGCGGCACCTTGCCTGAGAAGCATGGCTGCGAGCAGGCCAGCAGCATCAGGCGTGCATCAGTGATGCACCACGATCGGCAAGGCAATCTGCAGCGACTGCGCAATTTGCGCCGCCAATGCGGCAGCATCGCTCTGCGTCGGCAGTTGCGTGAGGCGAACGGTGTAATCGTAGCCGCTGCCGGCAGTTGCTCGCGGCATGATCCGGACCGGGTAGCCGGCGGCGCGGGCGCGGTCGTACAAGGACAAGGTTGCCGCTTCGTTATCGAGCGTGGCCAGTTCGACTGCCCACCTGCCGCTACGCGTGGCGTGGCGGCTGGCGGCCGGCAGCGTGCCGGTTGGCACGGCAAGGGGCGGCGCAGTCGGTAGGGCGGTCTGTGCGGCCAGCAATGCGAGATCGCCGGCAGTGATCGCTTCGACCGGCGTCGGTGCTGCCCCTTTCGGAGCCAGATAGCAGCTTGGCCCTGCGTCCATCTGCTGTGCCTCTGCCAGTGGATGCAGTACCGCAATACTTCCCTCCAGCAGGCAGATACGGTCCCCTTGCGCATCGGCTCTGCCCCAGACATCGGTTCCGCGAATTCCTGCAGTGAGCGTTCCCACGCGCAGATTGACGGCGCGTTGTCGATGATACCTGGCGAAGGCGCCGGTGCTGAAGCGCACAGCGCCTTGCTGGACATCGAGAGCGGCCGTAAATACCTGTTCCGCACGTACGCCGAGCGCGTTCAGGTCGAGCTGGCTGTCGGCAGCCATTCCAACCGTGCTGCCATCGCCCAGCCGAATTCTGACCCGGGCCGCGGGGCCACTGATCACCCGGTCCCGATTCTGCAGGACCATCCCTGGCGTCAGTTCCTGCCGGACGCCGCGTCTTTCGAGCCAGGCGGGCATGAGCACTCCGTCGACGATTGCGTCGGCTGCCGGTCCTGCGCTTGCTGCCTGCGGCAGCAGACTCCCGGCGAGCACGGCGAAAAGAGTGCAGATGCGATGCCTGTTCATTGATGCTTCCTTGCGACCACGAGAAGGGGGGAATTCTAACATCGCGCCAAGTCCGTTCGCCTGCCGTGTCAACCTGAGCTGCGGTACCGGCTTGCGTTTGTCCGCACAACGGCTAGACTGCCGCAATGCAAGCAGACTTGAGCGACGAACGACTGATGCTGGCCTATCGTGCGGGTGATGCAGATGCGTTCACAACGCTCTATCGTCGTTATCGCGGCTCGCTCTATCGCTATCTGGCGCAGCAATGTGGTGACCCGGCGGTGGCCGAAGATCTGTATCAGGAGACTTGGATCAAGGTGGTCCATGCCCGCGCCGACTACCAGCCACTGGCCCGCTTCTCGACGTGGATATTCCGGATCGCGCGCCACCGGCTGATCGATCACTACCGCAAGCATGCGCCGCAAGTGCTGGCGCAGTTGGCGACGAACGCTGACGACCCGGATGCGCTTGATGACCTGATTGCCAGCCTGCCGGCTCCCGGCCATGAGACGCCGCACGCCTTGCACGAGCGGCAGCATACGGCACAACGGATCAACCTGGCGCTGGCCGCCTTGCCGCCTGCCCAGCGCGAAGTCTTTCTGCTCGCCGAAGAGGGTGGGCTGACCCTGGAGGAAATTGCCGCCGCTACCGATAGTGGCCGTGAAACGGCCAAAAGCCGGCTACGCTATGCGCTGACCAAACTCAGACACTCGCTGCAGGACCTGTTATGACCGAGCCGCACCAGGATTTTCCGAGCGATCCGCAACTCTCGCGATTCTATCGAGAGTATGCGACTGACGAGCCGTCGAGCGCTGCGGACGAACGTATTCTCGCTGCGGCGCGGGCAGCGCTTGCCGAACCGCCAGCGAACGCACGCCGCGGCGCCTGGTGGCAGCGCTGGCGCACGCCGCTGGCTCTCGCCACGACGCTGCTGCTGACCATTACCCTGGCTTTGCTGCAGGAGCGGCAGCCCGGCGGTCTGCCGGCGGAACCGAGCCTGCAGCAGGAAGCCGCGCCAGCGCGAAGTGCAGCGCCGAGTCATGGCGTCCGCGAGCAGACGGGTTCCGCTGCCGCACCTGAACCGGCCAGGCCAGCCGCGCCATCTCCGCAGCCCGGCGAAACGCGCGCCAGGTTGGCAAGGCCCTCGGTCAGTGCTGGCGAGAGCGATCGTCCATCGAAATCCGACATCGTTGCCGAACCGGGGCTAGCCGCAGCCCCGCCGGGCAAGTCCTTGTCCGCCGCGGTACCAGCGGCACCGGCAGTGCTGGACAGCGCTCCGTCGCCCGCTGCCACGATCGGCGACAGCCAGGCGGCAAGGCGTATCGACTCCGCTCCTGCAGCCGGGCGGGCGGCGGCGCCGGCACTGGCGAAGACCGAAAACGGCCGCAGCGCCAGCGTCTGGCTCGATGAAATCCGTGCATTGCGGCGCGAAGGCAAGACCCGGGAAGCCGAACGGCAATTGCAGGAGTTTCGTCGGGCGAACCCGGATTACCCGCTACCGGAAGATTTTCGTCAATGAATTGACCCCGTTTACCGGCGGCAGGCGTTTACGAGGTCATCACCTCATTCAAGGAGATCGTCATGAAAAAACTCGCCGCTCTGTTCGCTGCCCTGCCGCTGGCCGGCTGCATCAGCATCGCCGACGCCGGCAGCCTGGTCGATGTCGGCATCATCGACCGCAGCAGTGGTCAGACGCTGGAGGCCTATCGCCACCACGGCCGCCTGTACGTGGTCGGGACTCCCGGCAACCGCTACGCGGTGATGTTGCGCAACAAGAGCAGCGGTCGTGTCCTGACCGTGCTCTCCGTGGACGGTATCAATGCGCTCAGCGGCCAGACTGCCGCCACCTCGCAGTCGGGTTATGTCCTGGTGGCGCGACAATCGGCCGAGATCTCCGGCTGGCGCAAGAGCATGGACGATGTCGCCGCCTTCTATTTCACCAGCGTTGCCGACAGCTACGCCGGCCGTACCGACCGCCCGCAGAACGTCGGCGTGATTGGCGTCGCCGTCTATCGGGAAGCCGAGCCAATGCCGCCACCGCAGGTCACGATGCAGTCGCGGGAGCGCGACGACGCTCCTGCTGCCGATAGCGCGACGTCGAACGCCACGCCCAGGGCGGCTGCGCCGGCGCGTGCGGAAGCATCCGGCAAGCTGGCGGAGAGTCAGCCGAGTCGCCTGGGCACCGGTCACGGCGAACGCATCAGCGCGCCGACGCAATACACCGAGTTTCGCCGTGCCAGTGACCAGCCATCCGAGATACTGACCATTCATTACGACAGCTACAGCAATCTGCTCGCCCAGGGCATCATTCCGCGGCCCCGGCAGCAGCCGACGCCGAATCCGTTTCCGAACCCCTTTCCGGGTGGCTTCACGCCCGACCCGCGGCACTGAGCCGATTGCTTTACGGTAGCGGCCAGGCCAAGCCAAAGCGCGTATGCGTATAATCCGCGCTTCAGCCACTTTCTGGATCGTTACCAGCCATGCAGGAAAAGTATCAACCCGCGGACGTCGAAGTCGCTGCCCAGGACTTCTGGAACCATAGCGGCGCGGCGCGCGCCATCGAGGACGCAAGTCGGCCCAAGTACTACTGCCTGTCGATGTTCCCCTATCCTTCGGGCAAGCTGCACATGGGGCACGTGCGCAACTACACGATCGGTGACGTACTCGCGCGCTTTCACCGGATGCTCGGCTACAATGTCCTGCAGCCGATGGGCTGGGACGCCTTCGGCATGCCGGCGGAAAACGCCGCCATCCAGAATGATGTGCCGCCGGCGCAATGGACCTACGCCAACATCGACTACATGAAGACGCAACTCAAGCGTCTGGGTTTTGCGATCGACTGGGAGCGCGAAATCGCCACCTGCCGGCCCGAGTACTACCGCTGGGAGCAGTGGCTGTTCACCCGCCTGTACGAGAAGGGCCTGATCTACCAGAGACTGGGAACCGTCAACTGGGATCCGGTCGACCAGACCGTGCTGGCCAACGAGCAGGTGATCGATGGGCGTGGCTGGCGTTCGGGTGCGCTGATCGAGAAGCGCGAAATTCCGATGTATTACATGAAGATCACCGCCTACGCCGAGGAACTGCTGGCCGACCTCGACCAGCTCGACGGCTGGCCGGAACAGGTTCGACTGATGCAGAAGAACTGGATCGGCAAGAGCATCGGCGTGCGCTTCGCCTTTCCCTATCAACTCGATGGTCAGCCCGGCCAGTTGTGGGTGTTCACCACGCGTGCCGACACGATCATGGGCGTCACCTTCTGCGCCGTGGCCGCCGAGCATCCGTTGGCTGCCTACGCGGCGGCGCGCGACCCGCAGGTCGCCGCTTTCGTCGAGGAATGCAAGCAGGGTGGCGTCGCCGAAGCGGACCTGGCGACGATGGACAAGAAAGGCCTGCCGACCGGAATTTTCGTCACGCATCCGCTGAGTGGCGAACAGATCGAGGTATGGATCGGCAACTACGTGTTGATGAGCTACGGTGACGGCGCGGTGATGGCGGTACCGGCGCACGACGAGCGCGATTTTGCTTTTGCCAGGAAATACGGTTTGCCGATCAAACCGGTGATTGCCGTGGCGGGCGAGACCTTCTCGCTGGATGGCTGGCAGGAGTGGTACGCCGACAAGCAGCGCGGCGTCTGCGTCAATTCCGGCAAATACGACGGCCTGGATTGCAAGGCAGCCGTCGAGGCGATTGCCGCCGACCTCGCCGCCAAGGCTCTGGGCGAAAAGAAGGTCCAGTTTCGCCTGCGCGATTGGGGCATCTCCCGGCAGCGCTACTGGGGCTGCCCGATCCCGATCATCCACTGTGCGGCCTGCGGCGACCTGCCGGTGCCTGACCAGGACCTGCCGGTGGTACTGCCGGAAAACGTGACGATTACCGGTGCCGGTTCGCCGCTCGCCAGGATGCCCGAGTTCTACGAGACGGCCTGCCCCAGATGCGGCGGCAAGGCGAAGCGCGAAACCGACACCATGGATACCTTCGTCGAGTCTTCGTGGTATTTCCTGCGCTATTGCTGTCCGGACAATGATCGCGCGATGGTCGACGAGCGCGTGGCCTACTGGTGCGCGGGCGGCATCGACCAGTACATCGGCGGCATCGAACATGCCATCCTGCACCTGCTCTACTCGCGCTTCTGGACCAAGCTGATGCGCGACCTCGGCCTGTTTGGCGAGCACCGGCTCGGCGAGCCCTTTGCTCATCTGCTGACACAGGGCATGGTCGTTGCGCCGACTTTCTACCGCGAGGACAGCCACGGCAAGAAGCAATGGCTCAATCCCGCCGAGGTCGACGCCGTGCATGACGAACGCGGCCGTGCCAGTGGCGCGACGTTGCGCGCCGACGGGTTGCCGGTGATCGTCGGTGGCATCGAGAAGATGTCGAAGTCGAAGAACAACGGCGTCGATCCACAGGCGCTGATCGAACAGTTCGGTGCCGATACCGCGCGCCTGTTCATCATGTTCGCGAGTCCCCCGGACCAGTCGCTGGAATGGTCCGATGCCGGCGTCGAAGGGGCATTCCGTTTCCTCAAGCGGCTCTGGCGAATCGTCTACGAGCATGTCTCGGCTGGCCCGGTAGCGCCGGCCCCGGCTGCGCATTTGTCTACCGAGCTGCAGGGTCTGCGTCGGCAGTTACATCAGACGATCGGCAAGGTCGCCGACGATTATGGGCGGCGCAAGCAGTTCAATACCGCCATCGCCGCAGTGATGGAGTTGCTCAACGCCTATGGCCGCATCGCCGACGGTTCGGCCGCAGCGCGCGCCCTCAGGCAGGAAACGCTCGAAGCGGTGACGCTGATGCTCAACCCGATCGTGCCGCATGTCTGCGAAGCACTCTACGCGGCCTTGAGGCCCGGCCACACGCTCACCGGCCAGGCATTTCCGAAGCCCGATGCGAACGCGCTGGTGCAGGACGAAATCGAACTGGTACTGCAGATCAATGGCAAACTGCGCGGCAGCCTGCGGGTGCCGGCGGGTGCCGACCGGGCGAGCATCGAATCCGCCGCGCTGGCCTGTGAAACGGCACGCAAGCATCTGGCTGGCGCCGCACCCAGAAAGCTGGTCGTGGTTCCCGGTCGCCTGGTCAATATCGTCGCCTGAGAAAGAGCCCGATGCGTGCAGCGCTACCCTCCATAGGGCTCACCCTGGCCCTGGCATTGCTCGCCGCTTGTGGCTTCCAGTTGCGGGGTGCTTATTCGCTGCCCTACGAAAGTCTTTTCATTGCCATGCCCGACTATTCGGTGATCGCCGTCAGCCTCAAGCGCGCCATCCGCGCCTCGGGAACGACGCGCGTGGCGCTGACGGCGAGCGACGCACAGGCGACCCTGGTGCCGGGCGCCGAGTCCCGTGACCGGGTGATTCTCTCGGTCTCGAGCACGGGCCGCGTCAGCGAACTGCGTCTGCGTTACCTGTATCCCTATCGGATCACCGACAACAAGGGCCGCGACCTGGTCGCACCGAGCAACATCGAACTGGTCCGCGATCTCACCTACGACGACTCCAATGTGCTGGCCAAGCAGCAGGAAGAAACACTGCTCTGGCGCGATATGGAGAATGATCTGGTGCAGCAGTTGATGCGCCGGCTGGCGGCCAGCAAACCGGTATTTGCAGCGACTCCCGAGTAAGGTTGCCGGGCATGCATCTCAAGGGCGATCAGCTCACCGCGCATCTCGAACGCGACCTCCAGCCGGTCTACCTGGTTTATGGTGACGAACCCCTGCTGGTCATCGAAGCGGCTGATGCCATTCGCGCCGCAGCCCGCCGACATGGCTTCGACGAACGCGAAGTCCTTACCGCGATCGCCGGTTTCAACTGGAACGATCTCTACCACGCGGCAGGGAGCATGTCTCTGTTCGGTGGGCGCATGCTGATCGATCTGCGCGTCCCGACCGGCAAGCCGGGGCGTGAAGGCGCTGCGGCCCTGCAGGAGTATTGTGCGCGTCCCTCTCCGGATTCACTGCTGCTGGTGACCATGAACGGTATCGACTGGCGGGACGAGAAATCTGCCTGGATCAGCGCTCTGGCCAGCGCCGGGGCAGTGGTCAAGCTGCTCCCGCCGACGCTGGCCGAACTGCCGGCATGGCTTGCCGGCCGCCTACACCGCCAGCAGCAAAGCGCTAGCGCCGACGGTCTGCGTTTCATTGCCGAGCGGGTCGAGGGCAATCTGCTGGCGGCACATCAGGAAATTCTCAAGCTCGGCGTGCTTTACCCGCTGGGCGCCTTGAGTCTGGAGCAGATTCGCGAGGCCGTGCTCAACGTCGCCCGTTACGACCTCGACGGCCTGCGCGAAGCGATGCTCGCCGGCGATGTGGCGCGCCTGGCGCGCACCCTCGACGGCCTGCAGCAGGAAGGCGAAGCGCCGCTCCTGGTGCTCTGGGCGATGACCGAGGAAGTGCGCGTGCTGGCGCAGATCAGTGCGGGGCTCGCAAGACGCCAGCCGCTGGACGCGCTGCTCAAGGACGCCAGGCTGTGGGGCGCACGCCAGGCGCTGATCAAACGCGCGCTACAGCGGATCGACGGCGAGCGCGCCATGGCCGCACTGGTGCACGCCGCGCGCATCGACCGGATGATCAAGGGAATCGCTGCTGGCGATGTCTGGGACGAGTTCCGGCAACTGGGTCTGCATATCGCCATCGCCTGAAACACCGCGGCGCTGCAGCTTCAGCGGCGGTTGCCGCTTTCCGGGTCGGCAGCGTCCGGCGCCAGATGTTCCCAGGCGCAAGCATCGGTTTCCCTGCGCACGTCATTGAGCCCGTAGCTGCATTTGCTCTGTGCCAGGCATTCGCCCAGGCAATCCTCGCCGATGACCACCAGGCGCAACTCGGTATCGACCATCCGGGCACCATCCCAGTAGCTGCAGGTCGCGCAGACTTTCACTTCAGTGGGCAGTATCAGTTTCTTGTTCATGGTTAGCGCAGGAAAATGGCGATAGCGATAAGAGTGCATTCCTTTGCAGTGGTTCCGTTGACGCATGCGCGCAGTCGGTGGCTATAATCAATGCTTCTGCCAATAGAGAAGTCTCATGGACATCGAGCAGTACATGCAAACCGTCGGCAGCGATGCCCGCGCCGCATCACGGCTGATCGCGCGTGCCGACAGCCATGCCAAGAACACTGCACTCTGCCGAATTGCCACGGCGATCCGGCGCGAGTCCGACACCTTGCTTGCCGCCAATCACGATGATCTGGCTGCAGCACGTGCTGCCGGCCTCGAACCGGCCCTGCTCGATCGCCTGGCGTTATCGGCAAAGAGCGTTGCGGCGATGGCCGAGGGTGTCGAACAGGTCGCCGCTTTACCCGACCCGGTCGGCGAAATCAGTGATTTGAAGTTTCGGCCGAGTGGCATTCAGGTCGGCCGCATGCGCGTGCCGCTGGGGGTGATCGGGATCATCTACGAGGCGCGCCCGAATGTCACCGCCGACGCCGCGGCCCTGTGTCTGAAGTCCGGCAATGCCTCGATCCTGCGCGGTGGTTCCGAGGCGATCCGTTGTAACCGGGCGATTGCCACGCTGGTGCAGGAAGGTCTTGCCAGTGCCGGTCTGCCGGCCAATGCCGTGCAGGTGATCGAGACCACCGACCGCGCCGCTGTCGGTCACCTGATCAGGATGCGCGAATTCGTGGACGTGATCGTTCCGCGCGGCGGCAAAGGACTGATCGCGCGCCTGCTGGCCGAGTCCCGTGTACCGATGATTCAGCACCTCGACGGTAACTGCCATGTTTACCTTGATGATGACGCCGACCCCGAGAAAGCGCTGCAGATCGTCGAGAATGCCAAGACGCAGCGCTATGGCACCTGCAATACCGCCGAGTCGCTGCTGCTGGCACGTTCGGTCGTTGCCCGCCTGCTGCCGCCGGTCGCCGCGATGCTGACGCAGAAGGGAGTCGAGATTCGCGGTTGTCCGGAAACCGTCGACCGCATCAGGGAGGCGAGGGCGGCAAGCGAAGAAGATTACGCCAGCGAGTTCCTGGCGCCGATCATTTCGGTCAAGGTGGTGGCCGGACTCGACGAGGCGATCGCGCACATCAATCGCTATGGTTCGCATCACACCGACGCCATCATCACCGAGAATTACACTTCGGCGATGCGCTTTCTGCGCGAAGTCGACTCGGCTTCGGTGATGGTGAACGCCTCGACGCGTTTTGCGGACGGCTTCGAGTACGGACTGGGTGCCGAAATCGGCATCTCGACCGACAAGATTCACGCGCGTGGCCCGGTCGGTCTGGAAGGGCTGACCAGCCAGAAATGGATCGTTCTCGGCAACGGCGAGGTGCGCGCCTAACGGTCATGGCTTTGTGAGACACCCCGGATGATGAAAGCCCTGACCGTTTCCCTCTCCCCCGACCACTCTCCCGCGAGTGGAGAGGGGAGATTCGTGAGTCGCTGACGCGACTTTCACGGTAACACTGCACTGCGGCGGCGGGCGGACGCCGTGGCCTGCTTGACCAGACCCGCCAGCGCATCTAACCAAAAGGAGACTCCATGAAACACCTGCTGATGGCGGCGCTTGCCGCCCTGTCCTTCCACCTCGCGGCAGCCGTTGAAGTTGCCGGCGTCAAGTTCGACGACAAGACGCGCGTCGGTACTGGCGAACTGGTGGTCAATGGCGCCGGCCTGCGCAAGAAGGCCGTCTTCAAGGTTTATGCGATGGCGCTCTACCTGCCGGAGAAAAGCGGTGACGCCGCGGCGGTGCTGGCCGCCAGGGGTGGCAAGCGGATTTCGCTCAGTCTGCTGCGCGACCTCTCGGCGCAGCAGCTTGTCGAAGCCCTGCAGGAAGGCGTCGCCAACCACCAGTCGG
>RRZU011838363.1_pt1 | contig 22351 bp, 19 predicted proteins | sample 2165561 | NCBI WGS metagenome assembly RRZU01 (sample SAMN10456909, study PRJNA506462) | wastewater metagenome | isolation source: wastewater sludge | place: USA: Moscow, Idaho | reverse complement strand
GTCGATACCGCCCGGGCTGACCAGCGTCGGGGTCTCCAGGGTCACCACGCCGATGACGCCGACCTTGATGCCCGAGACGTCGAGAATGACGTACTCCGGCAGCGCTGGCGTCGTCGTGCCCTTGAGGTAGACATTGGCGCCGAGGTACGGGAACTGCGCCGGCCGGTAGCCGTTCGCCCCGCCGAGCACGGTGCCGGAGAGGAAGCCGAAGCCCCGGTCGAACTCGTGGTTGCCGACCGAGGAGGCCGAGACCTGAAGCGCGTTGAGCACGTCGATGGTCGGCTGCTCGTCGGCGCTGGCGCTGGCGAACAGGGTCGCGCCGATATTGTCGCCGGCGGACAGGAACAGCGCGTTCGCATCGCCATAGGCCGCACGCAGCTGCTCGATGGTCCCGGCGAACTTCACCGTGTTGGTGTCGATGCGACCGTGGAAGTCGTTGATATTGACGAGGTTGACGGTGACATCGCCGTCAGCGGCCTCGCTGGAGGTGGCCAGCACAGGGGCACCGACGATGGCCAAGGCAGCGGCAGCGAGCAGGGCAGGGCCGCGCCGCTGGAGGGGGTGGCGGAACATAGAACTCCTCTGTCTAGACATGGGCGACAGCGGCCCCATGGTCGGCGCCCCTGCCGACTGACAGCCTGGCACCCTCGGCGGACAACGAACAGTCCTGGTCCGGAACGTCCGGGAACGCCCCGACCAGCCGCGGGTGAACGGTGAGCGGGCGGCACTCCCCGCGACACGGCCGATGATCCGGGCCTTTCGCCCTCGGCGCCGTCATACCCCCTCGGGTATGTTAGGACGCGACGGACGAAACGCGGTGAACGGGAGCACACGTGGACGCGAGGGACTGGGACGAGCGGTACGCCCGCTCGCCCCTGCTCTGGACCGCTGAACCGAACCGATGGGTGGTCCAGCACGCCGCTGCGCTGACCCCTGGGCGGGCCCTCGACCTCGCCGCCGGCGAGGGGCGCAATGCGGTCTGGCTGGCGTCGATGGGTTGGACGGCCCTCGCCGTGGACTTCTCCCCGGTCGCGGTCGAGCGGGTCCACCAGCTGGCCGTCGACCGACTCGGTCAGCGTGCCGACGCGGTGAGCGCCCGGGTCGAGGACGTCCTCACCTGGGCTCCGCCGGTCGGGGCCTTCGACCTCGTGCTCCTCTCCTACCTCCACGTGGGCGCTGCGGACCGCCAAGGCGTCCTGACCCGGGCCGCCGCCGCCGTCGCGCCGGGCGGGCACCTGCTCGTCGTCGGGCATGATGTCCGCAATCTCGCCGAGGGCTATGGCGGCCCCTCGGACGCCAGCGTCCTGTACGGTCCGCAGGATGTGGCCACCGACCTGACCGACACCGGGCTGGTCCTCGTCCACGCGGCCACCGAGCCCCGTCCGGTGACCGACCCCGACGGGGTCGAGCAGGTCGCCCTCGATGTCGTCGTCCTTGCCCGTCGCGACGCGGCGATCCGCGCCGAAGGAGAGCCCCATGCCTGATGTCCGACCCGACGAGCTCGGCTCCGTCGTCAACCGGCTCCGCCGGGCCCAGGGCCAGCTCGGGGGGGTGCTGAAGATGATCGAGGAGGGCCGGGACTGTCGCGATGTCATCACCCAGCTCGCCGCGGTAAGCAAGGCGGTGGACCGGGCCGGCTTCGCCGTCATCGCGGCCTCGCTGCGCGAGTGCATGAGCTCGCCCGAGGAGCACACCGGGATCGAAGACCTGGAAAAGCTCTTTCTCTCCCTCGCGTGACGGCGGTACGGTCGCCAGCAGACCCCGGACCGCTTCGGCGTCCCCTCCAGACCTGAGTGACCCGTCCGGGCCACTTGGCCGAGGTCTGGTCGGTGCTGTCGCGCCCCGGGCCGGACGTCGAGTCCGGAGCACCGTGTATCTGGGCCGCCGCACGGCGCTCTGATGGGATGTGGCTGCCCCGAGAGCGAGTGTGATGTCGACGCGCGAGCCCGGCGTGTCCGCCCCCGGCGACCGCTCCGACCAGGTCTGGGCGCGCGCTGCGGACGGCTTCGCCCGGTGGCGCGGCGGCGACGAGTCGGGCCTGCAGCAGGTGGTCGCTGTGATGACCCCGGTGCTCTGGCATGTGGTCCGGTCCTACCGGCTCCCCGCGGACACGGCTGAGGATGTCATCCAGACGACCTGGCTGACCTTCATGCGTCACCACGAGTCGATCAAGGACGGCGACTACGTCGGGGGCTGGCTGACGATGAGCGCCCGGCGAGAGGCCTGGCGGGTCTCTCGCCTGTCCACCCGGGTCACCCCCGTGGACGTCACGACCTTCGAGGTCCGTATGCCGGTCCAGCGCTCCGCCGAGTCCGTCGCCGTCGAGGCGGACCGTGACGAGCGGCTCTGGCAGGCCGTGATGACGCTCTCCGAGCGCTGCCAGCGGCTGCTGCGGATCGTCGCCTTCGACCGGCGGCCGGACTACAAGGCGGTCGCCGAGACCCTCGGTATGCCGATCGGCAGCATCGGCCCAACGCGCAGCCGCTGCCTGAACAAGCTCCGTGTCGCCCTGGGGGACGCGGCCCTGGAAGAGGAGTACTGACCATGACACCGGACGACCTGCTCGACCACCTCGAGAGGGTGTGGTCCTCCCGCGACCCGGTGCCTGCCGGGCTCGTCGAGCGGATGCAGGCGCTCGTCGCCGCCGAGCTCGAGCTGCGGGACACCGACCTCGACTACGAGCTGCTCCTGCTCATCGAGCGGACCAACGAGCTGGCCGGCGTTCGCGGCGGCGAGGCCTACACGCTGCAGTTCAGCGGGGAGAACCTCGACCTGCTCGTCCGGGCCGCCGGCGGCGAGGGCGAGCGGACGACCCGGCTGGACGGCTGGGTCGTCCCAGCGGCCGAGGTCAGTGTCCGGGTCGAGCGCATCGACGGCACCCTCGGCTCGTGGGACACCTCCTCCGACGAGCGGGGACGGTTCGAGTTCGTCGGCCTGCCGGCCGGGATGTACCGGCTGTGGTTGACCCGTGAGCCGGGCGGCAAGCCCTTCGGCACGCCGGCGTTCGAGATCTGACCGGCATACTCGTATGGCGATATCGGCATACTCGTAGGAAGAACTGAAAAGACCGCGGAACCCGCACCCACGGATCGACGAGGCGAGGAGCACCCATGAGCGACAACCAGGGACAGGGTCAGGGCGCCAGCGGACGCCGGGGCGAGTCGAACGACTCGAAGGGCGGACGCTCGATCAACTACGGGCTGTGGCGCGACCCGATCATGCCGTCCAAGCGCATCCTCGACGCGACCCAAGGCCGGGTGCTCGACCCCGGCACCGCCCTCGCCGTGCCTGGTGTGCGCCCGTTCTCCACGGTGTATGTCGGTCCGCGGCTGACGATCTCTCGGCTGGGGGACTGGCAGACCCAGCTCGGCTACCTGCGCCAGGTCGCCCTGAAGTTCGGCTGGGCGCTGCAGGTGCGCGACCAGGACGCCGCTCTGGACCAGCGGCCGTCCGACACGGCGGCGACCGTCGATCCGCAGCCCGATGCGACCGAGGCAGCCGTCGGGGACCCGGTGCCGCCGGACATCCGTCGCCGTCTGGACCGGCTGGCGCTGGTCCGGGTGGAGATCGTCGTGCAGGAGCGTCCTGACCTCGACCCTGGCGACCCCGCGCGCCAGGCCGCTATGGCCCCCGACGGCTGGGTCCTGCTCCAGAACGCCCGGGCGATCTATGGCATCAAGGCCATGGTCGGCGTGGGCCTGGACCACATGGTCTTCCTGCGGATCGGAGCCAACCCGTACCACGACTCGAGCCCCTACCACGACTCCAGCCCGACCTCCACCTACGGGATGCCCGGCTCCGGCGGCCGCCAGCCGGTCGCCTATGTCGGGCCGCGTCCGCAGCGGCGCGTCGACGGGGATCTCACCGGGCGCCGCCCGGTCGTCGGGGTCCTCGACACCGGCTGCGGCAAGCACCCTTGGCTCGACCCGATCGTCGACAAGGCGGCAACCTGCGGTGGTGCTGCCATCGGGTATGTCGACGACGAGACCGACCCGGAGCGGTACCCCGACCAGATCGGGGGCCTCGACGGGATGATCGACGTCTACTCCGGCCACGGCACCTTCATCTGCGGGCTCGTCCACCAGGGCTGCCCGGACGCCGACATCCTCTCCTGGCGGGTGGTCGGGTCCGAGGGTCCGATCGTCGAGTCCGACCTCGTCGAGACCTTGCGACGGATCGCCGAGTTCGCCTGGCGCTACCACGGCGACCCGGCAAAGGAGCGCCCGCTCGACGTCCTCAACCTCTCGATGGGGTACTACCACGAGACACCCGAGGACGCGCAGTTCGACCCGACGATGTACGAGATCCTCCGGCTCCTCGGCGAGGCGGGCGTCACCGTGGTCTGCTCGGCGGGTAATGACGCGACCGCGCGCCCGATGTTCCCGGCCGCCTTCACCCCGTGGATGGACGGCAACGGTGGCTATCTCACCGGCGACGACTGCGCCCCGATCGTCTCGGTCGGTGCGCTCAACCCGAACGGCACGACCGATGCCTTGTTCTCCAACGCCGGTCCCTGGGTTCGGGTCCACGAGCACGGCGCGGCCATCTTCAGCACCATCCCGGAGACCTTCAACGGCGGCCTGCAGCCGGTCGCTCGGACCGTGGCCTACCAGCGAGAACGCGCCTCGATCGACCCGGACGACTTCCGCGGCGGCTTCGCGGTGTGGAGCGGGACATCCTTCTCTGCCCCGGTCTTCGCCGGGCGAGTCGCTGCCGCTCTCCTCGGTGGCCTGCCGAAGGCCCCGGGGCAGGGGGACCCGCCGCCGGACCCGAAGGAGAGCGCGCAGGCCAGCGCCAAACGGGCCTGGGAGGCGGTCACCCCGCTTGTCGACCTCCGTGCCGTGCACCGGCGGAAGGACGAGCGCGAGGTCGGCGAACGGATGTGGCAACGGCCGGTATAGCGCCTACCCGGTTGGGTCAGCCTCGGCGGACTCGGCATGATGAGGTGTGCTCTCCGCTGAGACCCTCCATCAGCGCGGTCTCGAGGCCAGCAACGCGGGCCGCCATACCGCCGCTCGCCGGCTGCTCACCCGGGCCGCCGAGCGGGCCGGCGACGAGCCGGACCTCCTCGCGCGCATCGAGGGCTCCCTCGCGTATGTCGAGGCCGAGCTCGGGCGGCCGCAGGAGGCCCTCGCGCTGTGCGAGCAGGCGCTCGCGCGGCCGGAGGTGAGCCGGCGGACCAAGGGGGTGGTGACCTCGCAGCGTGGGCTGCTCGCAATGCGGCGCGGGGACACCCGCATGGCCATCCGCGACCTCACCACCGCCATCGGGCAGCTCGACGACGACCCCGTGCTCGAGGGGCGGTTGCGGATCAACCGGGGCAACGTCCATCTCCAGCGTGGGGACGTCGCGCTCGCCGAGTCGGACTTCGCGACGGCGCGGGAGGTCCTCTCCGCCGTCGAGGAGCCGGTCCTTCGGGCGAAGGCGACCCACAACCACGGGTATGCGCTGCTGCTGCGCGGCGACCTCATCGGGGCGCTGCGGGACATGGAGGACGCCGCCGAGGTGCTCGCCCCGCTGTCGGTGGTGTCCCAGGCGGTAGGGGACCAGGACCGCGCCGAGGTGCTCATCGCCGCGGGGCTGGCCGAGCAGGGCGTGGCCGCTCTCGGGCTGGCGGCCCGGTCCTACGCCAGCCGTCGGCTCGTGCAGTTCCAGGGGGAGGCCGAGCTGGTTCGCGCCCGGACGCTGCTGACCGTCGACCCGGGTCTGGCCCGGCGGGTGGCCCGGCACGCAGCCCGGCGGTTCCGGGCCCGGGGCAGCGAGGCCTGGGCGCTCCGCGCAGACGCCGTCGCCGTCATGGCGGAGGTGGCCTCGGGGCGGACGTCGCCCGGGGTGGTCGAGGCGGCCGACCTCTTGGTCCCTCGCCTGCGTGAACATCGTCTGTTCGTCGATGCCTCGCTCGTCGGGCTCTCGGCCGCCCGGGCCCTGACCGCAGTCGGTGACGCGGAGCAGGCGCGGCGACGGCTGCGGTCCAGCCGGTTGCCGGCCGCTGCCCCGATCGGCGCCCGGCTGCTGGAGCGTCGCGCCTGGGGGGACCTCGAGCGGCTCGACGGCCGGCCCCGGGACAGCTTCGGACATCTGCGTCGGGGGCTGACCGAGCTGCACACCTGGCAGTCCTCCTTCGGCAGCCTTGACCTGCAAAGCGGCGTGGCCGGACACGGACGTGAGCTTGCCCTGGCCGGGTTGGCGCTCGCCGTCGACGACGGTCGGCCGTCGGTGGTCCTCGAGTGGTCCGAACGGACCCGGTCGGTGGCGAGCCGGGTCACGCCGGTGCGCCCACCCCGCGACGAGGCGGCCTCGGCGGCATTGAGCGAGCTGCGGGTGCTCCAGGCTCAGGAGCCGGCGCCGGGATCGGCCGGGGAACGCCGGATGGTCGAGCTACGCCGCCAGGTCCGTGAGCTGTCGTGGCGCGGTGACGGGTCGCACGACCTCGCCCGGCCGTGTTCGCTCGCCGAGCTCCAGGCCGGCCTCGGGCCGGACACCGCCCTGGTGGCGCACGTGACCTCGCCATACCGGCTCACCGCTTTGGTGGTGACCCAGCGGCGGGCGACGGTACGCGCCCTGGGGCAGCGGTCGACGCTCGCCGCGCTGCTCGGCGGCTTGCGGGCCGACCTCGACCTCGCCTCGGCCGACCTGCCGGCCCGGCTCGCGGCGTCGGTTCGCGACCCGCTGCGATGGCGCCTTGTCGAGCTCGGGGGGCTGCTCATCGACCCCGTGGCCGACCTCGTGGGGGACCGGTCCGTGGTGCTCACTCCCTCGGCACGGCTGGCCGGCATACCGTGGGGGTGCCTCCCGGGGCTGGCCGGGCGGTCGGTGACCGTCGCGCAGTCGGCGACCGGCTGGCTGGCGCGGCGCAGCACCCCGCTGCGGCTGGGGTCGGCCGGCTTCGTCGCGGGCCCGCGCGTGCCGCGGGCCGAGGCCGAGGTGCTTGACGCGGCGCGGATCTGGGGCGGGGCGAAGCAGGGGTCGGTGCTGAGCGGTCCGGCGGCCACCGCCGCGGCCGTTGCCCGGCTCGCAGGGCGGGTCGACGTGCTCCACCTCGCGGCGCATGGGCGGCACTCGGCGGAGAACCCCCTGTTCAGCGGGGTCGAGCTGGTCGACGGGCCGTGGTACGGGTACGACATCGAGCAGGTCGCGCCGGTGCCGGACGTCGTGCTGCTCTCGGCGTGCGAGGTCGGGCGCTCGCAGGTCCGTCATGGGGCCGAGCTGCTCGGGATGACCGCCGCGTGGCAGCACGCCGGGGTGCGCTCGGTCGTCGCGGCTGTCGCGGCGGTCAACGACGCCGTGGCGCACGACGTGCTCGTGGGCGTGCACCGGGGGCTCCGGGCTGGCCTGGACCCGGCGGAGGCCCTGAGGTCCGCGACGGTGTCCCTCCCGGCCGACGGCCCGCCCTGTCCCCTGGTCGCCTTCTCCTAACCTGTGGATAACCTGCAAAGACACACCTTTAGAACCGTTCTAAAGGTGTGTCTTTGCAGGTTATCCACAGGGAGGGGGCCACGCGAGGCCAAGGCGGGGGGTCAGCGGAGGAAGGGAATGGTCCGATCGAGCAGGCCGCGGGCCTTGAACTCCTTGCGCAGCGGGATCTCGTCGTCGATCCAGCCGTCCTGCCGGATCCCCCAGAACGAGGCGTGGTCCGGCCCGTAGCCGAGCAGCTGCTGCTGCAGCGGCGGCAGGCCCTGGAACCACTCCGAGCTCTGGTCCGCGACGTCCTCGTCGAGCGGGCGCACCCAGCGGTAGGTGTAGCCGATGAACATCAGCTTGCGGATCCGGGCGCTCTTGTTCATCGACCGCGAGTGCCACAGCCGGCGGTCGAAGATGAAGGCGTCACCGGGCTCGAGGCAGACCTCGATGGCCCCCTCGGGCTCGATGATGGGGTCGCCCGGCTTCTCCGGCCGACCGGCGAGGGTGTTGTTGAGATGCGACCCGGGGATGACCCTCGTGTTGCCGTACCCGGGCTCGGCCAGGTCGGTCAGGGCGAAGCAGATCTTCGTCATGAACATCGGTCGCGGGTCCATGTCGATATCGGAGTTCTGCCGGTACCCGTCCTGGTGCCAGTTCCAGAACGGCGGCTCGTCCTTGGGCGGGTTGACGTCGATGTGGTTGTGGTGGGTGTAGATATTCCAGCCGAGGGTGCCCCAGATGTAGGGGAAGGTCGTCGGCCAGGTCAGCAGCTCGACGAACCTGGGGTCGCGGTGCATCCAGCCCATGACGTGGATCGACCTGTCCGGGCGGAGCCGCCCGGCAGCCTCCTCCTCGGCGTACACCCGGTCGACGGCGTTCTCGAAGTAGGCCCGATCAGTCTCGGCGAGGGCGTTCTTGATGACATAGAAGCCGTCCCGCGCGTACTGGTCGCGGACCTCCTGGGCGATCGGCTCGTAGCCGGTCAGCGTGCTCGTGGACTCGGCGACGGTCATGTCAGCTCCCCTAGATCGGTCTCCGTCTGCGCACCATGTGGTGGTGCCTGCTCACTGTATCGCCGCGACCTTCGGTGACTAGGCTGTCGCTGCCGCGCGGGTGTCGGGACGCCCACGCGCGCGTGATGTGGGGCCGACGGTCGGTAGACGACGGAGTGCGGAGGAGCGTCATCCATGAGTAGCACGACGGGGGCGACGGTCGAGCACAGGGCCGACCCACAGCGGTGGCCCGAGCTCGCGGTCCTTCCGTCGGGGGTCCGGGCGCGGGGCGGCTGGGGAATCGCGCGAGGCCTCTTCCTGCGGGCGGTCGGGGATCTGCCGCTGCGTGTCGTGGCGCCGGACGGGACCACCGTCGCCGGCCGGGGCGGTCCGCAGAGCCCGGTCATGGTTCTTGCCCGACCGGAGGCCTTCTACGCCCGGCTCGCCGACAGTGCGCTCATCGGTTTCGGTGAGTCCTATATGGCCGGCGACTGGTCCTCGCCCGACCTGGCCGCGCTGCTCACGGTGCTCGCCGCGGAGATGGGTTCGCTCATCCCGGTCAGCCTGCAGCGGCTCCGCCGGTGGTATGACGCCCGCCACCCCGAGACCCAGCGCAATCTCGCCGAGCACGCCCGGCAGAACATCGCCCACCACTACGACCTCAGCAACGACCTCTTCGCCCAGTTCCTCGACGAGACGATGACCTACTCCTCGGCGCTCTTCCCCGACCGGGTCGAGCCGGCCCACTCTGGCGGGGGTGCTGCGACGGTCCTGGTCTCCCGGCCGCTGGCCACACCGACCTTCGGGGACCTCGCCGCGGCCCAGCGGCGAAAGATCGACCGGCTCCTCGACGCCGCCGGGGTCGGGGCGGGGACCGACCTGCTCGAGATCGGCTCCGGGTGGGGCGAGCTGGCGGTCCGGGCGGCGCTGCGCGGCGCTCGGGTCCACACGATCACCTTGTCGGTGGAGCAACAGGGGCTGGCGCGCGAGCGGGTCGCGGCCGCCGGGGTGACCGACCGCGTCGACGTCGAGCTCGTCGACTACCGCGAGGTCACCGGCACGTATGACGCCGTCGTGTCCTGCGAGATGATCGAGGCGGTCGGGTACGAGTTCATGGCGTCATACGTCGGGACGATCGACGCCCGGCTGCGGCCGGGCGGACGAGCCGCGGTGCAGGCGATCACCATGCCGCACGACCGGATGATGGCGAGCCGACACACCCACACGTGGATCACCAAGTACATCTTCCCCGGCGGCTTCATCCCCTCGACGACCCTCATCGAGCAGGTCGTCCGCGAGCACACCGGGCTGGTGCTGACCGAGCGCTTCCGGATGGGTGGGCATTACGCCCAGACGCTGCGGCTGTGGCACGAGCAGTTCGAGCGCTCGTGGCCGCAGATCCGCGAGCTGCATACCGCGCGGACCACGCGCCGCGATGTCGACGAGACCTTCCGGCGGATGTGGCTGTTCTATCTCGACTACTCCCACGCCGGCTTCGCGTCGGGCTATCTCGACGTCCACCAGCTCTCCCTTGCAAAGACACACCTTTAGAAGGCGTCTAAAGGTGTGTCTTTGAGGGTTATCCACAGGAAGTTATCCACAGGGGCGTTCGGTCATCACGCCGATCGGGTCGCGCGGACCAGCCCGAGGACGGCTCCCAGCCCATGCTCGGGTCCGCTGGTCCGCGGCAGGACGAGGGTCCGTATGCCGTGCCGGGCGGCCCCGCCGTCGGCGTCGACGGAGTCCCCGACCATGAGCGCCGCGCCCGCCTCGACGCCCAAGGCCGCCAGCGCGGCGTCGAAGATCGCGGCATCGGGCTTGACCGCCCCGACCTGGAACGACAGGACGACGGTGTCGAAGAGGTCGAGCAGGCCCACGCGGGCCAGCAGCGGCCGGACGTCGTGGCAGATATTCGACACCGCGGCGGTCCTGACCCCCAGGGCCTGCAGCGCCGTCAGCGTCGGGGCGGCGTCGGCATACGCATGCCAGGCGGCGAACTGGGTCGCGTAGAGCGCGTCGACGACGTCCGGTGAGAGGGGTTCGGCCAGCGGGAGCCGGCCGATCATGGCGACGAAGAGCTCCCGGTGCGCGTTCGGGTCGAGGTCGCGCAGGCTCTGCGGGTCGTCGACCTTGGCGGTGTCCCACAGGTGGTCCAGACCCGCATGGAGCGCGGGATGGTCGAGAACAGACGTCCCAGGCGCGAGGCCGCCCGCCCCTGAGGACTCTGAGGACCCCGAGGACCCCGAGGCGGGGGACCACGGCCTGCGGCTGCCCGCCGCGCGGGCGTCCAGCGCGCAGTGACCGGCCGGCAACAGCTGCGCTGCTGCCGCCAGCCACTGCGCGCTGGGGCCCTGGTCGAGCACGGTCGAGTGCAGGTCGAAGAGCACTGCCTCGATCGGGCCCGACGCGCCTCCCATCCCCGGGTTCATAGCAGCTCGACCAGGCTCGGGTCGGCCAGGGCGCAGACCGCGTCGTGGGCGTCCTGGGCGCTGCGCTGGGCCAGCGCCGCGGTCGCCATACCGTGGCATTCGGCGAGGGTGTGCAGCGACAGGGCGTAGCGGACGATGGCGACCTTGGAGGGGGCCATCGACAGGCTGGCGACACCGAGACCGGTGAGGACCAGGGCGAGCAACGGGTCACCGCCCGCCTCGCCGCAGACGCCCATCGGCTTGCCCGCGAGCTTCGCGCCGTCGCAGGCGTGGCCGATGACCTGGAGCACCGCAGGCTGCCAGGGGTCGAGCAGGTCGGAGAGCTGGCCCTCCATCCGGTCGGCGGCCATCGTGTACTGCGCGAGGTCGTTGGTGCCCAGCGAGCCGAAGTCGACCTCGGCCAGGACGTGCCGGGAGAGGATCGCGGCCCCGGGGACCTCGATCATCACCCCGACCGAGGGCAGCCCGTGCTCGCGGACCCGCCGGGCGAACCAGGCGGCCTCCTCGGGCGTGGCGACCATCGGCGCCATGACCTTGACCTCGGCGGCGGTGGCCCGGGCGGCGGCGCCGAGCGCGGCGAGCTGGGTGTCGAGCAGCTCGGGGCGCAGCGCCTGCAGCCGCAGCCCGCGCTTGCCGAGCGCCGGGTTCTCCTCCGGCCCGAGGTCGGCGAAGGCGAGCGGCTTGTCGGCTCCGGCGTCGAGCGTCCGCACGGTCACCCGGCGGGAGCCGAACGGCTCGAAGACGTCGGTGTAGATCTGGGTCTGCTCCGCCAGCGTCGGAGCGCTGTCGCGGCTGAGGAAGACGAACTCGGTGCGGAAGAGCCCGACCCCCTCGACATCCTGGGCCGCAGCAGAGACCGCGTCGTCAACCCCGCCGATATTGGCGAGCAAGGCCACCGGGTGTCCGTCGCGGGTCTTGCCCGGACCGGCCGATCCGGCCAAGGCCGCCCGACGCCGCTCGCGCTTGCCGACGAGCTGCTTCTGGTACTCGGGGCTGGGGTCGATCGTCACCTCCCCGGAGTCGCCGTCGACCGCGACGATGGTCCCCGGGGGGATGGCCCGGGCGCCGGGGTACTGCACGACGGCGGGGATGCCCATCTGGGCGGCGAGGATCGCGGTGTGGCTGGTCCGGCCGCCGTGCTCGGTGACGATGGCCCGCACCAGGGTCGGGTCGAGGGTCGCGGTCTCGGCGGGCGCGAGGTCGCGCGCGACGATGACCGACGGGACGTGGAAGTCGGGGACGCCGGGGTCCTCCTGGCCGAGCAGCCGGGCGACGACCCGGTTGCGGACGTCCTTGAGGTCGGTGACCCGTTCGGCGAAGTAGCCGCCGAGGGCCTCGAACTGCGCAGCATAGGTCCCGACCGCATCGGTCACCGCGGTCGTGGGGCCCTTGCCGGCGGCCAGCTCCTTGGCGACCGCCTTGTGCAAGCCCTTGTCGCGGGCGATGAGGGCGGTGGCGGTGAGGATCTGCTGAGCCGTCTCGTCGGCCTGGGCGGCCCGCTCCTCGAGCGTGACGGCGACCGACTCGAAGACCTCCTTGATGCGCACGTGCTCAGCGGCGGGGTCCGCGGCGGCCGGCTCGTTCTCCGGCGGCCGGACCGGCGGCCGGACCTGGATGACCGGTCCGACCGCCGCGCCCGGGCTCACGCCGATGCCGCGGGGGGCATCCGACATGGCCTACTCCGCGTCGAGGTCGCGGGAGAGGAGCTCGACGAGGCTGTCGAGGGCCTCGTCCGCGCCGTCGCCGTCGGCGGAGAGGATGACCTCCTCGCCGTGCTTGGCGCCGAGCGCCATGACCCCGAGGATGCTCGTCGCGTCGACGAGCTCCTCCCCCTCGCGGCCGATCTCGACGTCCACCCCGGTCGCCGAGGCGGCCTGGACGAAGAGCGCGGCAGGGCGGGCGTGCAGCCCCACGGATGAGGCAATGGTGACCTTACGAGTGGCCATGTCGGCCCTCCTTCTGGGCGTCCTTGCAGAGAGTGAGTATGCCGTTGCAGCGGTCAGGCCGCGGCCGCGACCTTGGCGGAGGCGTTCGACTTGAGGACGACGACGAGCCCGGCCATGACCGCGACGCCGACGGCGAGCGCGATGAGGAAGCCGAAGACGTTGCCCATGAGCGGTGCGACCCAGATGCCGCCGTGCGGGGCGCGCAGGGTCGGGCCGAGCGCCATACAGATGGCACCGGTGATGGCCGAGCCGACCACCGAGGAGGAGATGACGCGCAGCGGGTCGGCCGCGGCGAACGGGATGGCCCCTTCGGAGATGAAGGACAGACCGAGCAGCCAGGCCGCCTTGCCGTTCTCGCGCTCCGGCTCGGTGAACAGGCTAGGGCGCAGCGTGGTCGCCAGCGCCATACCGAGGGGCGCGACCATCCCGGCGGCCATGACCGCGGCCATGACCTTGAGCTGGGGGGCGTCCAACGCGGTGCCTGCGGCCGCCAGACCAGTGGTGCCGAAGAAGTACGCGACCTTGTTGACCGGACCGCCGAGGTCGAAGCCCATCATCGCGCCGACGATCAGGCCAAGAACGATGGCACTGCCGCCGCTGAGGCCGTTGAGCCATGAGGTGAGCCCGTCCGATATGCCCTTGATCGGTCGCCCGAGGACGACGACGAACAGGCCGCCGACGATGAGGGTGGACAGCAATGGGATGACCACGACCGGCATGACGCCGCGCACACCCTTGCCGACCTTCCAGCCGGAGATCCACCTCGCCACCAGACCGCTCAGGATGCCGGTGACCAGACCGCCGAGGAAGCCGGCACCGGTCGCATTGGCCAGCGCACCACCGACGAAACCGGGGACCAGGCCAGGCCGGTCCGCGATCGCGTAGGCGATGAAGCCGGACAGAGCCGGGACGAGGAAGCCGAAGGCCGTCGCGCCGACGCGGAAGAGCAGGGCTGCCCACCAGGTCAGGCTGACCGGGTTGAAGCTGTGCATGATGCTGTGCGGGAGGTCCTTCGGCAGGTTGATGTCGTATGCCGTGATGTCAACCGCCCCGTTCTTGCCGAGCGCGACCTGCGCGAGCATGAACCCGAGGGCGATGAGGATACCGCCGGCGGCGACGAACGGGATCATGTACGAGACACCGGTCATGAGCCATTGACGGATCTGGGTGCCGGTGCTCGCGCTCGCGTCGACCTTGGTGGCGAGCCCACCGGCGGGGACGGCGGCAGCCGATGCGGCCGCGGCGGCCGGATTGGCGTGGTGTGCCTCGGCGGCGGCAACGGCCTGCGCGATGAGCGCGGGGCCATCGGAGATCGCCTTCTTCACGCCAACGTCGACGGTCGGCTTGCCCGCGAACCGGTGGATGTCCTTGACCGGCAGGTCGTGGGCGAAGATCACCGCGTCAGCGGCGTTGATGACGTCCTGCGAGATCGGGTCCGAACCGGCCGAGCCCTGGGTCTCGACGACGATCTCGTGGCCGGCTGCCTTCGCAGCCTGCTCGAGGCCTTCGGCGGCCATATATGTGTGCGCAATGCCCGTTGGGCACGACGTCACTCCGACGAACTTCATGCGTTCACAACCTCTCGGTTCACGATGTCGACGACCGTTGTGGCGTCGGGGGCCTCCAGGAGGGCCTGCCGGAACTCGGACCGCATGAGCTTGCGGGCGAGCTTGGCGAGGATCTGCAGGTGCTCCTGACCGCCGCCGTCCGGCGCCGCGATCAGGAAGATCAAGGTGGCGGGGCCGTCGGCGGCCCCCCAGTCAACTCCGGTCGTCCGTCCGAAAACGAGCGACGGCGTGGTGATGGCGGCGCTGCGGGCGTGGGGGATGCCGATGCCGCCGGGCAGCCCGGTGGCCATCTGTTCCTCGCGCTTGCGGACGTCATCGAGGAAGAGCTCGAGGTCGGTGCACCGCCCGTCCGCGACGAGAGTCTCGGCCAGCGTGCGCGTTGCCGTATGGCGATCGGGGCCCTGCAGGTCGAGAACGACCTGGTGCTCGGTGATGAGGGACATGGTGTTCCTTTCGGGAGTGGGGGGTCAGTCGGTGACGAGGGTGTGAAGGTCGGGGTCTTTGTCGAGCGTGACGGGCACTCGGGCGAGGTCTGCTGGTCCGGGAACCTGGCTGCCGGGAAGGCTCACGGCCGCCGACCCCCAACGCACGGCCTCTGCGAGTGCGTCCACGGGCGTGGCACCCGAGACACTGGCGTGTAGATAGCCCGCGAGCGTGCAGTCACCGGCACCGACCGTGGACACCGGGGTCGCCTTGCCGCTCGCGTGGGCGATGGCGTCCGCGCGGACAAGCAGTGCGCCGTCCTTGCCGAGACTGACGAGGACGGTCGTGATGCCCTGGTTGACGAGCCGGTACGCGGCGTCGCGCACCGCGGCCAGGGTCGGCAGCTCGGTCCCGAGCAGTTCGGCGAGTTCGTCCCGGTTCGGCTTGACGACGTCGGGGCTGGCCGCGACTGCGGCGGCGAGGGTGGCACCGGAGGTGTCGATGGCCACCCTGGCCCCGGCGGCATGACCCAACCGCACGAGGTCGCCATACACTGCGGGGTCGACCCCGGGAGGGAGGCTGCCGGAGATGACGAGCCACTGCGCGCCCCCACGACCGAGGTGCTCAGCCGTGGTCGCGCGAACGGCCTCGACCTCGGCGGGGCTGAGCCGGGGGCCGGGCTCGTTGACCTTCGTGGTGACACCGTGGGGGTCGACAATGGTGATGTTCATGCGGATCGAGCCGACGACCGACACGGCCGCGCGAGCGATCCCGGCGGCGTCGAGCAGTCGCTTCATGAGAGCACCCTCGGGACCCCCGGTCGGGTATACGGCAATGCTCTCGGTGCCGTTGGCCGTCAGGGCGCGGGTGACGTTGATCCCCTTGCCGCCGGGGTCGACCCGACTCGACGTGGCGCGGTGGACCTCGCCGACGGTGAGCCCATCGACGCTGACCGTGCGGTCGACGCTGGGGTTGAGCGTGAGCGTGACGATCATGCGCAGATCACCTCGGGGCCGGCTGCTTCGATTTCGGCGACGGTTTCGTCGTCGAGGCTGGTGTCCGTGACGAAGGTGTCCATCTCGGCCAGGGCTGCGAACCGGCAGAAGTGGTCGAGCCCGACCTTCGTCGAGTCGGCGAGGACGACGGCCCGGCGGGCGGCGGCGACCATCGCCCGCTTCGCGGCTGCCTCGTCTTGGTCGGGCGTGGTCAGGCCGTGTGCGACGGACAGCCCGTTGGTCCCCAGGAAGGCGACATCGACATGGATGCCGGCCAGGGGACTGGTGGCCCATTCGCCGACCGATGCCTGGGTGCGGCCACGGATGCGGCCACCGAGCACGTAGAGGGTGAGGTCGCTGCGGTCGGCAAGGGTCGAGGCGATCGCGAGCGAGTTGGTGACGACCGTCAGCTCGCGGCCGAGGGGGAGCAGGTCGGCCAGGCATGCCGTGGTCGTGCCGGCGTCGAGAAGGATCGTCCCGTCGTCGGGCAGCAGGTCCAGAGCAGCCTTGGCGATGCGCATCTTCTCGGCGACGAGACGTTCCGACCGGTGCTGGACAGTCGGCTCGAAACCGAACCGCTCGACGGGGATCGCGCCGCCATGGACGCGGCGCAGGCGGCCGAGCCGCTCGAGTTGGGTGAGGTCGCGGCGGATGGTCTCGGGGGTGACCTCGAGGTCGCGTGCCAGGGCAGTGACCTCGACCCGACCGGACGCCGTGGCGATCTCGAGGATCCGCTGCTGGCGTTCTGGCGCGTACATCCGGGCTCCCTTCGGTGTCTGACACTTGCATGTATAGCGGTCATCCGGATGCATGTAAAGAGGGTCGGGCAGAAAACAACATCCGATCGTCCCCGCTTCTTCAAAGACACACCTTATGGGGGCCTATTAAGGTGTGTCTTTGAGGGAAGCGGGGGGAAGCGGGGGTGGGGACGTGTGGGTTCGTCACCGGCCGAGCGGGAACGTGCGGACCTCAGTATGCCGCGCCGACCCACCCACCCCGACGCCCAGCCGCGACTCGACGAGCGCGATCTCGCCCACCCGCCACGTCAGCGGAGCGAAGGCATCGAGCACGCGCAGCCATCGAGTGGCCTCCACGGGAGGACCCGAGCGTGCCACGGTGAGGTGCCCGACGAAGCCGCCGCCCTGAACCGTGGCGCCGACCCTCGACCCCGCCGTCCGGCACCGACGTGCCAACGCTTCGAGGGACCCGTCACCTCGGTCGCCGACCCCGAGCCACAGGGCATGGGCGGCATACGGCGAAGGGAAGGCCCCCGCCCTGCCCACAGTGAGCTCGACGGGATCTGTGTTGAGGGCGACCTCGTCGAGCAGGTCGCCGAGGTCGTCGACGCGCCTGCCCGGCACGGTCCCGAAGAACGCCAGCGTGAGGTGCCACTGGCCCCAATGAACCCACCGCAGCGTCGACCCGTCCTGGCGGCGAGGCTCCACGAACCGTTCCAGCGCTGCCGCGACGTCGTCCGTCGGGTTCGCCGCAACGAACATCCGGTGCGTCATCGGTTCAGCGTATGCCGCCGCGCGGGCACTAACCTGGCCCCAACGGACGCGGTGCGAGGATCGAGCGGCGAAGGAGTGACACGGTGGGCTTTCCAGAGAACGTGCTGACATCCGGTGAGAAGGTCGTCAAGGACCTGCACCCGCACCCGATGACGGTCGGCGCCCCGGCCCTGCTCGGGGTTGTGCTGCTCGGCATCGCCGTCGCCGTGGCCGTTGTCACCCCGGACGACAGCACGGGCAACACCCTTCAGTGGGTCGTCGTCGGGTTGGCGGTCCTCGCTGCCATCCCTCTCGTGATCGTGCCCCTCATGGCTTGGCGCACGACCCACTACGTTGTGACGACACATCGGGTCATGCTGCGCAAGGGGATCTTCAGCAAGTCGGGCAAGGACATCACGTTGAGCAAGATCACCGACGTGAGCTTCCACCAGAGCGTCTTCGACCGCATGATCCGCTCGGGCACACTCAACATCGAGTCGGCCGGCGACAGCCCGAACGAGCAATTCCGCAACATCCCGCGCAGCAACGAGGTCCAACAGCTCATCAACCGCCTCGTCGACGAAGACGCCAACCGGCGCAGCGCCGTGATCTACGAACACATGGCCGGTGCCTCACATCCGCCGTATGCCGAACCGGACTCGAGGACGGATCCGCTCCCTGCGCCGCAACCGCACGGCACTGCGGTCGAGCAGACCCAGATCGTGCCCACGTCGCCACCTCCGCCGCCGCCGACACCTCCCTCGGCCGGCTGAAGCGGCCCAGCTGGAGCGGGCTACCGTAGGGGGCGGACGACACCACTCGAACGACGGGCAATAAGCACCCCGAGAATGCACACCAGTGGCCAGCCGGAGTCGGCACCGCCCGCCGCCCGCTTCCCAGAGCCCGATGGCCGGCCCGTCAAGGGCCAGCTCGGCTCCGGTTCGTCCCACCAGGCCCAACAGCACCGCCGCCACGCCCACACCTATCCTCGGCCGCACCGTGAACGGCACGGTCGCCCCCCGCCGCCCGGCGAGCGCCGTCCAGGCCGCGAGCGCGAGGAACGCCACGGCGGTGAAGAAGGCGTGCCCAACCGGCTCTGGCCGGCCCCATCGAGCGGTATGACGGCCACGGCCATCGTCGCGAAGCCACCGCAGGCGAGAATCGACCGCCCGACCGGGTCGGTAGCGGCACGTCCGAGGGCGGTGAGCACGTGGCAGACGCCGACGAGCGCGGCTGTCATGTCCCACCGGTGCGGCATGCCACTTGGGCAAGGGAGCTCATCGTCACCGACCGGGCGTCCACTGGGGCCGGGTGAAGGGCCGCCGAGAGGGTCCACCCACCGACGAGCAGGACGGGTGTGGCCGCGGCTGACAGTCGGGCCCACCAGCGCAGCTGCCAGCGACGGCGTATGACGAAGGCGCTGCCTCAGGAGGCAGGGGCAGCTCACGTCGCTGGCGGTGTGGCACCGCACCACCGTACGCACGGGGCTGCGGTGGAACGACCCATCCCCGAACCCGACCACGAGGTCCGGACACAAGTGCGCCGGCCGGTGTGGGTAGGGGGCCCACACACCGACCGGCGACCTTTTGTGGGGGATGGCCAAGAGGACTGTAGGGGTCGAGGTGTCCGCCCCGGTCCCCCCCGGGCGGACACGTCTTGGTGATCTGTCAACAAACCCTAGATCACGAACCCCTTGCTGTCCAGCGCTTTGGGTTGATCTCACGACAACATCACGTTGATGGTTCACCAGGGTGCTCGCGGGAATGATGGGGTGGATGAGGCGTCGCCCCCACCCCGACCGACTGTGGAGCCCATGACATGACCGGCGCAACGCCGAGCGGACCTACTGGACCGGCTGGTCGCCGTGGTCCGGTGCCCGCACCGGCCGACGTCGCCGGCCCGGCACGGCGGGAGCTCACCGAACGCGAGATGCGGCTGTGGCGCACGTTCTGGACCTTCCGCGCGAACATGGACGCCGCCCTGGAATCGGGGCTCCAGAGAAGCGCGGCAATCTCTGGATCCGACTTCGAGGTTCTCAACGCTCTCTCGGACGCGGCGCCGGGCCCACTGCGGTTGCGCGACCTCGGTCTTGTGCTCGACTGGGAGCGCAGCCGGGTCTCTCACCATCTGCGTCGGATGGAGGCGCGCGGCCTTGTCGAACGCCACCCCAGCGAAGGAGACCGCCGCGGGGTGACGGTGACTTTGGCGCCGGCTGGTGCTCAGGTGTTGGCTCAGGCAGGGCCCGACCGGCAGGCGCTCGTGGTGTCCCTGGTTTTCGAGGCCTTGGATGACAAGGACCTTGACCTGCTCGAGGGTGTCTTCACCACCATGTTGGAGAGCATCGAACGCCACTTCCCAGCGCGGTGAGCGACGTGTACGTGCGCTTTGGCGCCGAGGTCTAGAGGTACTGCCCCGTGGGGCCACGTTCCCCACCGGGCTGCTGCCCCTGGGCGCCGTCGTCTCCGTGCCCGGGTGGAAGTGCCCGGCGCATTCCCTGGAGCTGCTGCTGGACGGCCATCTGCTGGGCGAACAACGCGGTCTGGATTCCGTGGAAGAGCCCCTCGAGCCAGCCGACGAGCTGGGCTTGAGCGATGCGCAGCTCAGCGTCGCTCGGTGTCTCGCTCGCGAACGGGAGGGCGAGCCGGTCGAGCTCCTCGACGAGCTCGGGGGCAAGCCCCTCCTTCAGCTCAGCAATCGACCGCTGGTGGATGGCCGCGAGACGGGTGCGTCCAGCGTCATCAAGAGGGGAGGCTCGCACCTCCTCGAGCAGCTGCTTGACCATCGTGCCGATGCGCATCACCTTGGCCGGCTGCTCCACGAGCTCAGCGGGGTCGCGTGAGCCGTCCCTTCCCTCCGCTCCTGGCGCGACCCCCATCCCGTCCTGGGTGACGACCACCAGCCGCGGATCGGAGCGGTCGGATGCGGCCGAGGACGTAGCGGCGGTCGGGGTCGAGTCGGGCGGCGTCATACGGCCATCCTGTCAAAGGCTCCGCGGGGCGCACACCCGGTTGCGGTGCAGGCGGAGGAGCATCATGATGCTCATGGTGCAGTTGTGGACTCGTGTGGCGCACGGGCTTCGGTTTGTCACAATCGGATAACGCGATGACATGGCAATGAGGTGAAGGCGTCCTACGGGTAGCGTAGGCTAGTGTCTGCTCGCGACGTGCCCCGACGCCGTGAGTCAGACTGAGGCGCCCAAAGTCCCCGTGGGCTATAGAAGTGAGGCTGTATGTCGACCAGAGTCGGCCCCCGAGCCGGTCGTTCCTCGTGGGGCTTGAGGCGCGCCGCCGTTGCCACCGTGCTCGCCGTTGTGTCCGTCTTCTTGTCCCAGCCCATCAGTGCCGATGCCGTGACCGTCAGGCCGATGACGTTGAACTACAACAAGATCGTCAACGGCGACTACGTCATGGTCGGCAACGGCGTCTTGCAGTGCGACTCGAGCAAGCCCATCTTTCCCGGATCCAACTTCACGTGCCTTCAGCTGCACAACGCGACGGCGCAGGCCAACTTGGTCAACGACTTCAAGTGGATGGGCAACGTCGACGTTGACTCGAATGCAGCGACGGTGAACTCGAGCCGAGCGACGGTGACCATTCCTTCGGGGGCGAAGGTCGTCAAGGCGGTGCTCTACTGGAGCGGGAACACCGGGGTCCACAAACTCACCGATGGGAGTATGTCTCCGACCAACATCTGCAGTGTCAACCCTGCCCCGACGGGAGGCGCGCCGGTGACCCCGGCGGGGAGTCCGTCGACGCAACCGGTCACAGTCAACTTCGGCGCGTCGACCTTCACGGCGGCTCCGACCAATTACTCGTTCGAGGCTCCAGCGCAGCTCGCCAATGGGAACCCGCAGTACTACACGGCGCAAGCTGATGTGACGGCGCAGTTCGCGGCGTTGCCGTCGGGGTCTGCTCAGACGATCACGGTCGGCAACGTGTGGGCGATGCAGGGGTTTGGGTGTTACGCGGGCTGGTCGTTGGCCCTGGTCTATGACTTCGGGGCGTTCGACCCGGGCAACCCGGTGTTGACCAATGCACGCGAGGTGTTCCTTTACGATGGCCACATCCGTAAGCAGGCGGCCGACCCGACCGCCGAGATCATCCCGTTCACTGGCTTCATGGTCGAGGGTCCTGGGTCACGGGGCGGCTTCACCCTTTATGAGGGTGACCGGAACATCACGGGTGACTTCGCGAACTACCAGTCGAACTCGGCGGCGTCGCCGACCGAGATCCAGAACGCGTTGGGTGGGTTGAACAACATCGGGACCTCGATCGCAGACGGGTCGGTGCCGTATGTGACGGGGGTCACCACCCCGTTCGCGAACGCGAACGTCGACGTCCGCAACCTGAACCTCCCCCAGCTCGTCATCGGCAACACGTCGATGAACATGAGCCTGGACACGGCCGGAGACTCCTTCCTGCTGCAGAACGCCGTCCTGTCGGTGTCGAGCGCGGCGATCAAGATCGACAAGTCGTTCAACGGCACGCTCGACGAGCAGACGGTGGCGGTTGGCGGCACTCCGACCTTCACGATCACGGTGACCAATGCCGGCGGTGTGGCGCTGAAGAAGGTCTTCGTCACAGACGCGTTGGCGCCTGGGTGTGCTCGCAGCATCCCTGGCACCTTGGGGGTGGCTCCGGCCGCAAGCTCGGTGTTCACGTATACGTGTACGGGTCTGCCCGCGACTGCAGCGTTCGTGAACGAGGCGGTCGTCGACTCGAGGTCTGACCTTGACGGGGCGTTCGGTGACTCGGACACGACTGTGGTGCATGTTCCGCGGATTGATGTGACGAAGACGGCGTCGCCGACGATTGTCGACCCGGGTGGGTCGACGACGTGGACAATCACGGTGACAAATATCGGTGATGAGCCGTTGACGAACGTGGCGACCACCGATCCTGCGGTGGCAGGGTGTGCGCGGCCGAACCTGGGTAGTTTGGCGGTGGGTGGGTCGACGTCGTATACGTGCACGAGTACGGGAATCGCGGCGGGGTTCACGAACACCGTTGTGGCTACGGGGAACTCTCCTGCCGGGGTGGGTGCGGTGGCGTCGGATTCGGCGTCGGCGGATGTGAAGGTTCGCAAGGTCGGGATTGTGAAGTCGGCG
>RRZU010702059.1_pt1 | contig 22352 bp, 19 predicted proteins | sample 2165561 | NCBI WGS metagenome assembly RRZU01 (sample SAMN10456909, study PRJNA506462) | wastewater metagenome | isolation source: wastewater sludge | place: USA: Moscow, Idaho | reverse complement strand
ACCCGGTTCGAAGCTCCCTTCCCACACATGCTCACGTTCGGCCACTTCCAGCAACGTACGGCTGGCCAACGGCATGGTATCAATCGGAACGCGCACATGCGTGCCTCGACGGTGCATCGACGGACGCCCATCAGCATCAGCAATCATCTCGATGCGAGTACGCCAATGCAAACCTCGCTCCGCATCGTCTTCCGACATACGCTCAATGGGCACTTCCACGTCGACGTGGCCGAGTCTTGCCATCTGTTCGGCCACCGACGTGACTTTCCATTTCAGTTGCCCTGCAAGCGACACATGCACCAAGTCAGCGCCGCCGACACCACCGCCCATGGCAAGGGGTCCAGCTAACGACCATATTGGATCAGTACGGTCTTCGCTCGCTTCGAGTACTTCCACCACTTCGCCTGTCCAGAAGCGATCCTCACGATCATGCGGCTCGTCCAATGCGACACGGACCAGTTCGCCCGGCAATGCGAATCGCACGAACACAACACGTCCGTCAATATGACCGACGCAACGACCCTGGTCGGCGTACCGTTCAATGCGGATGGTCGATTCCATCAGTGCTCTTCCCTCATTTCAGTGTTTTGTGCTACCTCAGCATCGCCTTCAAAAGTTTGCTGCACCATCTTATGCCGGTGCATTGGCGTCGCCACGATCAGATACGAAACCCAAATCGCGAGTGCCCAGAACGGAATGCCCATCAGCAGACGCGCCGTTCCCAGCCAGCCGACGTGATTGCCGAGATAGAGCGGCACTTGCACGATCAGACGCAGCGCGAACACGCCGATCCACAGCGCGGTGATGATGGTATAGGCACGATTGAGCGCCTTGTCACCTCGCCAATCGGCAAGCCAGGCACGAAAATGTTCGGTCGGTAACGTTCTGATGAACTCGATGACCAATCCTAAGCCAGGCACTCGGGCCAGCAGTGAAATCGTCAGCAAAACAACGTAAAAGGCGTTGGTGAGGAATCCGAACATGTAATAGTTACGTGCCTCGTGACTGTTCCATGCCCAGATCAGGCAGATACCTACTGCCAGCAAGCCTGATACCGCTCCCATGACGGACTGTCGTTGGCACAGGCGCACGATCACCTGCAGCACGGCCAACGCAGCGGACACGCCGATGGTCAGTTGCAAATTGGACGTGATGACGAACAGTGCCACGAACACGACGCCCGGCAGCATCGATTCGATAACGCCTCTCGGACCGCCGATGGCGTCGATCACGGAAAAATCGTCAGTATTACCGGCGTCGGCAAGCGCACCAAGACCAGTTCGTTTTTTCGCTTCGGTTTCAGCCATACGTATTAGCTATCGGTTCAAGCGGCTCAACGCACTTCGGAGAACATCGGTCCACGAGACAGCGTGGTCTTGACCTCAACCTGCTGGTCGGAGTCGAATGGACCCTTCGGCTTGCCTGGAATCTTAGTCTTCTGCTCAGCCTCTTCCGCAGCGGCCTTTGCCGCCTTGCGTTCGGCTGGAGCGACTGGCGGATGCATGGGAATAAGGTCACGCGGCGCCAACGGATTATCGCCTCGTTCCACCACAATATCGGCGAAGAACTGGTTCAATGCCTTTGCTTCCTCACCCTCAGGATCGGTGGCAGCCTTGCCTGAGAAGATGCCGCGCAACATCCAACGCGGACCGTCGACGCCTACGATGCGGGTAAGCACCTTGCGTCCACCCTTGACGGTAACCGGCAATGCCAGTTCGGTGCCGAATACGCCTTCGACTTCCTTCGCGTCCTTGTTGGCTTCAATCAGGTCGGCACGAACGTCATCCCACAATCCGAGCGTCTTCGGTGCCGCGAATGCCTCAATCTCCACACTGGAGGAACCGTAGGTGATGGTGGTGCCAAGAACCTGCTGGGTGGCACGGTTGGCCTTCACTCGCAATTCAATGCCCTTCAGGAACGGCAGATAATATGATCCCATATCGAGGTACTCGTCGTAGTCGGGAACGTTCTCATCTTCCACATCCCACGGACCATGCTCGTCACCGCGGCCCTCGTATTCAGCGGAAGGCTCCGGAAGCGCCACGACTTCCTGAGCTTCGTCAACGTTTTCAGCTGCGTCGACAGCCTCTTCGTTTTCTCCGGCGGCCGCTTCAAGAGCTTCCTTGCTCTGATGCTTCTTCTTACCGAATCCAAACAATCCCATGATGTTCCTCATTTCATAACAGTTGCAACCGTGAATAGCCTAGCACCTATGCTTAATATGGGCTGGGAATCGGGGTGTGATATTCCAATTCCCAGTCTGTTCACGATAAAAAGTGGCTTAAATGTCATACATAATGCTGAGCGGCGCATGATCGGACCAGCGCAGGTCGTAGGTCGGAGCCTTATCGATCACGAATCCGCAGGCAGTTTCCGCCAGTTCCGGTGTTGCGAACTGATAGTCGATCCTCCAGCCGACATTGTTGTCGAATGCACGACCGCGCTGGCTCCACCATGTGTACGGTCCTTGGATGTCTCCGGCGAGATTACGCATCACATCCACAAACTCCAGTTCTCCCAACCATTTGTCGACATATGCGCGCTCCTCGGGGAGGAATCCGGCATGCGTTTCGTTGGCTTTGGCGTTTTTGATGTCGAGCGGCGTGTGCGCGATGTTGAAATCACCGCAGAGCACCGCTTGTTTTCCGCCGTGTGCTGCCTCGTCACGCAACTGTTCCATGCGTATCAGCATGGTGTCGAGGAAACGGTATTTCTGCTTCATTTTTTCCGGATCATCGGTATTTCCCGCATGCACATACACGCAAACCACGGTAATGACATAGCCTTGTGGAGTTTGCATGTCCGCTTCGATCCAACGGCCGGAATCGACGTCATCCTCAAGTCCCGGCAATCCATATCGTTTGTCGACAACCGGCAATGCCGACAACAGACCTACGCCGGCACGCCCCTTGATACGGCAAATCTCGTTCATACGATGCAGTTCGCTCTGATCGGAAATACGTCCCGCCGTTGAGTATTCGAAACCGAATTCGTCGAAAATAGGATCGATTTCGTTTTGCGGGGCACGCACCTCCTGCATACACCACACGTCAGGTGTGTTGCGTCCGGCCCACTCCTCGATGCCTTTGCGTTTTGCCGCTCGGATTCCGTTCACATTGGAAGTCGTGATAGTGATCGTCATAGCGTTCTAGCCTAGCTTGCATACAAGAAAAGCCCTCGGCACATGCCGAAGGCTTATCTTGATGATGTTATCGCATCAAATCAGTCAAGACCGAGCTGCAGCTTGCCGCCGGGGATGGCGCCAAGCAGATCACGGGTGTACTGCTTCTGCGGATGGTCGAAGACCTCGTCAGTGGTGGCGTGCTCCACAAGCTTGCCGTGCTGCATCACCACAACCTCATCGGCGATCTGACGCACAACCGCCAAATCGTGGGTGATGAACAGGTAGCTCAGGCCCTTTTCCGTCTGCAGGTCATTGAGCAATCGCAACACCTGATCCTGCACCAGCACGTCCAAAGCGGATACGGCCTCGTCGCAGACAATCACGTCCGGATCGAGAGCCATGGCTCGTGCGATGGCGATGCGCTGACGCTGACCACCGGAAAGCTCGTTCGGGTAGCGGAAACGCACGGACCACGGCAGTTCCACCATATCGAGCAACTCACGCACGCGGGCAGCACGACTCTTCTTGTCTCCAATGCCGTGGATACGCAGTGGTTCTTCGATGGAACGGTAAATGGAGTACATCGGGTCAAGCGAGCCATACGGATTCTGGAACACCGGCTGCACGTGGCGGCGGAAGTCAAGCAATTCCTTGCCTTGGAAGCCGGAAATGTCCTTGCCTTCATAAGTGACGGTGCCTGAGGTCGGTTCAAGCAGCTTCAGCACCATGTTGGCCACCGTGGACTTGCCGGAACCGGACTCGCCCACAATTGCCAGCGTGGTACCCTTCTTGACGGAAAAGCTCACATCGTCAACGGCCTTGAACATCTCCTTCTTGCGCGGCAGCTTGAACTCGCGTGTCAGATGATCCACCGTGATGATGGATTCGCCGGACTTCAGGGAATCTTCATTCACCTTGTGTTCCATCACGCCGCTGGCATCGCCACCATGCTCCTTGACGGAGATGATGCGCTGCGAGGCCAACGACGGCGCCGCCGCCACCAGTCGCTTGGTGTATGGATGCTGCGGATGCTGCAGCACTTCCAGAGACGGGCCGGATTCAACGACCTGCCCCTTGTACATAACCACGATGTGCTGCGCACGCTCAGCCGCCAAACCCAAGTCATGGGTGATGAACAGCACTGCGGTTCCCAACGAATCGGTGAGCATCTGGAGATGATCAAGAATCTTCTTCTGCACGGTCACGTCAAGCGCGGAGGTCGGCTCGTCAGCGATCAGCAGTTCCGGACGGCATGCCAAGCCGATGGCGATGAGCGCACGCTGGCGCATACCACCGGAGAACTCGTGCGGATACTGGCGTGCACGAGTGGCGGCATCCGGCAGACCAGCCTCAGAAAGAAGACCTGCGATGCGGTCATCCATGGTGGAGCCGATTACATACTTCTTGGCGATGTACCAAGCGTCATCCTCGGCCACGCCGACCTTGATCAGGTCATCGGCCACGCGCCAACGCGTTTCAGATCCTGGGACCCACTCCGACTCGAAGTACGCCACGGTCTTGTCGAAGTCGTCGCCGGTCTTACCGATCTTGGACAGCGCTTCCTTCGCCGCGGACAACAGCTCAGGAAGCTCCTTGGAGCCAAGGAAAGTTTCATCGTCGTTGCCTTTAAGTTCGACATCGGCATCGGCGAGAGCCTTCGACAGCGAGGAACGCTTCTCATGGGCGATATCCATATTGTTGGCGGCCAGAGCCTCCTTCACCTGGGTACCGATACGCCACACCGGGTTCAGGTTGCTCATCGGATCCTGCGGGACAAGACCCATCTTGTTGCCGCGCAACTTGTCGAAATCCCTCTGCTTGTAACCGGAGATTTCCTCGCCGTCAAGCTTGATGGATCCTCCGACCACATGGCCCGTGCCCGGAAGCAGACCAAGCACCGCCATAGCGGACGTGGACTTGCCGGAGCCGGACTCACCAACGATAGCCACCCACTGACCCGGGTATACGCTGAAAGAGGAGTTGCGAACCGCATGTACCGGCTGGCCATCATCAGTGGTGAAGTCGACCTGGAGGTTCTTGACTTCCAGCAGCGGACCGTTGGCACGTTGCATGGCCTCGAGCTTGTTTTCGGTATTCATTTCAGTCATCGAATATCCCTCACTTACACTCACGTACGGCTCTTCGGATCAAGCGCATCCTTCACGGCGTCACCCATCATGATGAAGGCAAGCACAGTGATGGCAAGCGCCGCGGACGGGTAGAACAGCACCATCGGATCGGTACGCAGAATGGACTGCGCATTGGAGATGTCGCCACCCCAGCTGACGGTAGTGGTCGGCAGACCCACACCAAGGAAGCTCAAGGTTGCTTCCAACACGATGTATGTAGCCAGAGACGTTGTGCCCACCACAATGATCGGTGCCAAGGAATTCGGCAGAATGTGGCGGAACAGGTTACGCCACGGCGTGGAGCCAAGTGCGGTGGAAGCCGTATTGAACTCCAGATTCTTAGCTTCCATAACAGCGCCTCGCGCAATTCGCGCAACGGATGTCCAGCCGAATAACGTCATGACCAGAATAATCTTCCAAATGGAATCGTTGGTCTTGAACATCTGCAGCACCACGATGGCACCAAGCAAAATCGGCAAAGCCAGGAAAATATCGGTCAAACGGCTGAGAATGGTGTCGACCCAGCCTCCGAAGAAACCGCTCAACGCACCGATCAGCGTACCCAACAGCACCACCAGCACCGTAGCGAACACGCCGACGCTCAGCGAGGTACGAGTACCATGCACCACGCGGGAGTACACATCGCAGCCTTGCAGATCGAATCCGAAAGGATGTCCCTTCGAAGCCGGTTCCAAGGAGTTCTCAAGCGTGCAGTAGTTCGGATTCTGCTTGGTCATCACTCCTGGGAACAGCGCCACGAAGATAATGAACACAATAAGCACAGCGGAAATGATGAACATCGGGTTCTTGCGCAGGGTACGCCATGCGTCAGCCCAAAGGCTTGAAGCCGGTACGGACTCGTCGACCGAGTCAACGTCCTTAAGCGGCGTCTCCTCAAGAGGAGCAACATATCGTTCCTGTCCCGGAAGTGCGTGGGAAAGATTCGTTTCGTTCATATCAGTCATTGTTCAATCCTCCCAACTCACGCGTAGCGGATTCGCGGATCAAGCGCCGCATAGAGCATATCGACCAGCAGGTTGCACACTGCGAAGATCAGCATAAGCAGAGTCACAATGGACACCACCAGATTGCCTTCACCCTTGAGAATGCTTTGATAAGTCAGGTAACCAATGCCATGCACGTTGAAGATGGTTTCGGAAATCATGGCACCGCCCATCAGTGCGCCAAGATCCTGACCAAGGTAAGTGACGACAGGAATCATGGAGTTACGCAAAACGTGACGATTCATGACCGACCTGTTGTCCATGCCTTTGGCACGTGCGGTGCGCACATAGTCAAGCGCGATATTGGAAGAAATCTCCGAACGACTCAATCGGATGATATATGCCATAGACACAGATCCAAGCACCATTGCTGGCATCAGCAGGTCGATGAATCCTGGATTGGCACCGGCCGTAACTGGAAGCAGACGCAACTTCACGCCTAAGAAATACTGGGCAAGGAAGCCCGTGACGAAGGTCGGTACGGAGATGAGCAACAGAGAGATAATCAGGATCACGGTATCGCACCACTTGCCCTTGTTCAGGCCGGAAATCGCGCCGAAGATCACGCCGAACACGGCTTCGAACACGAAAGCCATCAGCGCAAGCTTGATGGTGACCGGGAATGCACGTCCGATCTGGTCGATGACCAGCTGACCGGAGAAAGTCTTGCCGAAGTCAAGAGTCAGCGCATTTTTCAGGAACAGCAAATACTGCACGATGAACGGTTTATCCAGATTGTATTCGGCACGAATCTGCGCGGCGACGGCCTCATTGACCGGCTTATCGCCAAACATCGCCTTAACCGGGTCGCCCGGCAACGCGAACACCAGGGCGTACACCAAAAGCGTCGTGCCGAGAACCACAGGGATCATCTGCAGAATGCGTCGCAGAAGATATCTGCCCATTGGTTTCTCCTTTTTTGCTTATTCATTGTCAACCTTTTTCAGATTATTACTCATAATCATCGGGGAAGGTTAACGATTTACCCCGCAAGTTTTGTGGCAACACACAACAAACTGCTTTATATTGCAGTTTCATGGGAATCAGCTGGGAAAAATGCTTGGCTACCGGCATCTACCCCTGACGCCTCTTGGCCACACTGATGTCACCCTGAAACGGTGCGTATTACATGGAAAGGAAGGAACGGATATGATCCGTCCCTTCCTTCAATTGGCTCAGCGAGATTCACTCACGAAGATCGGCTCACTTGCCGGACTTGGTCATGTTCTCGTAGACCGGCAGGTTCTGCCAGTTCATTTCGAAACCGGAAACGCCGGTAGCAGCCACACCGTAGGCGTTGGCGTAGTACAGCGGAACGGCCGGGAGATCGTTGAGCAGCACTTCCTGAGCCTGCTGGTACAGCTTATTGGCCTCATCGGTGGTCTGTGCGGCAGCAGCCTTGGAGCACAGGTCATCGAACTCCGAATTCTTGTAATCGCCATCGTTGGAACCATTGCCATCAGCGGCGGCGGAAGCGTAATTGGCCACCAGGTAGTTTTCGGCGGACGGATAATCCGGCTGCCAGCCGCTACGGAATGCGCCCTGAACCTTGCGATCGGACACGGCGGTACGGTAATCGTTGAAAGTCGGGTACGGGTTGGTGGCAGCCACTTCGGAACCAAGCGTGTTGTTGATGGAGTTCACCACAGCGGTGTAGGTGGTCTCGTGGCCACCGTCAGCGTTGTAAGCGAAGGTGAGCTTGTCATCGGAAGTCCACGGGCTGATGGCATTGGCCTTCTCCCAGAGTTCCTTGGCCTTCTTCTCGTTGTACTTCAGGTTGCCGACGCCCTTGAGGGAATCAGAGTAGCCCGGGGTCAGCGGAGAGGTAAAGTCAACGGCCGGAGTGCCGGTGCCGTTGAGCACCTTGTCGCAGATGTTCTCACGGTTGATGGCCATGGAGATGGCTTGACGACGCAGGGTGCCTTCTTCGGTACCAGCTTCGAAGTGCTTCAGGCTGGACGGAATGGTGAACTGCTGGATGACGGAACCGGCCTTGTTGTAGGCCTGCACGGTCTCATCGGTTTCGAAGGTCTTGGTGGCGGAGGCCGGCACGGATTCCATCACATCGAGGGCGCCGGACTGGATGTCGGCGTAGGCTGCGTCATCCTTGGTGTAGACCTTGAAGGTCACACCGTCGTTCTTCGGGGTTCGGTTGCCCTTGTAGTCAGGGTTCTTCACGAGCACGATCTCGTTGTCGTGATCCCAGGACTGGAACTTGTACGGACCGTTGCCGACTGGAGCCTCACCGAAGGCATCCGTGTCATCGTAGAAGGATTCCGGCAGCGGAGCGAATGCGGAATAGCCCACCTTGATGGCGAACACGGAATCAGACTTGTTCAGGTCGACGGTGAACTCGTGATCGTTGACGATCTTCAGACCTTCAAGCTGCTCATCACCCTTGAGGTTGTCGGTGTCCTGCAGCGCGTCATAACCCTTGATGGTGGAGAAGAAGGATGAGCCGACCATACCGTTCTTGGCGTTGGCCACGTAGCTCCAAGCCTTGGTGAAGGACTCGGCGGTCACATCGGTGCCATCGGTGAACTTCCAGCCATCCTTGAGCTTGATGTCGTACTGGGTGGCGTCATCGTTGGCGGTAATGGACTCAGCCACTTCGTTGGAAGCATTGCCTTTGGCGTCGAAGGAAATCAGACGGGAGAACAGCAGATCAACCGGCTTGCCACCACCGGTCTCGTTGGTGTTGCCCGGGATGAGCGGGTGCTGCGGTTCGGAATTGTATGCGGTGATGATGTTGGCACCTTCAGCGGCGGTGTCGCTGCCGTTGGAAGAGCCACAGCCGCTCAGCAGCATGCCAAAAGCGCACGCGGCGGCAGCGAAAGCCAGTGCTTTCTTCTTCATATAATCATTCTCCTATTCGATATCACATCGGGATTATCATCCCACAAACGGAAACGAGCCGATCTACTCACCGACGCATCTCTATTTGGCGATAGTGCACTATTCTTGCTCAATTGACGGACAACCTTTCCATGCAACCCAAAAAACGCACACCTTCCTTGACGACATGACGGCGGAAAACATACGTTTTCCGCCGTCATGTCGAACAATGTATCCGAAGAATAAGTCAGCTCTTCGAAATCTCGTTATACACCGGAACGTTCTGCCAGTTCATGACGAAGTTCTTCACTCCGGATGCGGCAACGCCATTGGCATTGGAGTAATACAGCGGGATGGCAGGCAGATCGTTCAACAGAATCTCCTGAGCCTGCTGGTACAGCTTATTGGCCTCGTCGGTGGTCTGTGCGGCAGCAGCCTTGGAGCACAGGTCATCGAATTCCGAATTCTGGTAATCGCCGTCGTTGGAACCATTGCCATCAGCAGCGTCAGAGGAATACAGCTGGTACAGGTAGTTTTCAGGAGACGGATAATCCGGCTGCCAAGCGGTACGGAACGCGCCGGTCATCTTGCGGCCGGTAACGTCGTTTCGGAATTCCTGGAAGGTCGGCACCGGGTTAGTGGTCACGTCGATATCGAGCGTGTTCTTCACGGAGTTCACCACGGCTTCAAAGATCGGCTTGGCTCCGCCGTCTGCATTATAGGAGAACGTAAGCTTGTCGTCGGAAGTCCACGGGCTGATGGCGTTGGCCTTCTCCCAGAGTTCCTTGGCCTTCTTTTTGTTGTACTTCAGATTCTCGTTGCCCTTGAGCGAATCGGAGTAGCCCGGAGTCTTCGGAGACGTGAATTCGACCGCTGGAGTTCCCAAACCATTCAGTACCTTGTCGCAGATGGCCTGACGGTCGATGGCCATGGACAACGCCTGTCGGCGCAACTGTCCTTCTTCGGTGGATGTCTTCCAATGTTCAAGGTCCGACGGAATGGTGAACGTCTGAATCACGGAACCGGCCTTGTTGTATGGCACCACGGAGGAATCGGATTCGAAGGTCTTGCTGTCGGCGGACGGCACCGTATCCATCACATCAAGGTTGCCGGCCTGAACATCGGCATAGGCCGCGTTGGCATCCGTGTAGATCTTGAACGTCACACCGTCGTTATTCACCTTGCGATTGCCTTTGTAATCGGGATTCTTGACCAGCTTGATTTCCTTGTCATGGTCCCAGGAATCGAACTTGTACGGACCATCGGAAACCGGCGACTCTCCGAAGGCCTTCGGATCCTTGTAGAAGGATTCCGGCATCGGATAGAATCCCGAATAACCCAGCTTGGTGGCGAACGCGGAATCCGACTGGCTCAGGTCGACGGTGAACTCGTGATCGTTGACGATCTTCAGACCTTCAAGCTGCTCGTCACCCTTGAGGTTGTCGGTGTCCTGCAGCGCGTCATAGCCCTTGATGGTGGAGAAGAAGGAAGAGCACAGCTGCGCGTTCTTCGCATTAGCCGTATAGCTCCAAGCCTTGGTGAAGGACTCGGCGGTCACATCGGTGCCATCGGTGAACTTCCAACCATCCTTGAGCTTGATGTCGTACTGGGTGGCGTCATCATTGGCGGTAATGGACTCAGCCACTTCATTCTGGGCCTTGCCATCCTTATCGAAAGACACCAACCCAGCGAACAGCAGATCGATAGGACGGCCACCGCCGGTTTCATTGGTGTTGCCCGGAATCAAGCCATTCTGCGGTTCGGAGTCAAATGCCGTAATGACATTCGATCCTTCAGTCGCGTTCCCAGACGTGGAAGACCCACAGCCGCCCAGCATCATGCCAAGCACACAGGCCGCCGCCGCAACGGCAAACACCTTGCTTTTCCTTATACTCATTATGTTTTCCCTCATTATTCGGATTACCGGTCGGTATTGTTTCCCCGTACCAGCTTCATCTAGGTAATACACCCTAAATCAAGAAGAAACACCAATTTCTGTTACAGGAATGTAACGAAATATCCATGGACCGCGACTACGCACGAGGAAATGCCTGACCGTATCGGGCTTTCAATTGTTCGATGGAGACATGCGTGTACCGTTGCGTGGTCTTCAGCGAGGAATGTCCCAAGAGCTCCTGCACCTCACGCAAATCCGCTCCCCCGTCAAGCATATGCGTGGCGGCACTGTGCCGCAGAGCATGAGGGCTAATGTCGGGAACGCCGGCATCACGCGCGCATTCGTGCACCACACGACGTACCATCCGCTGATCAATGCGTTTGCCTTGTCTCCCAAGAAACAGCGCAGCCGCGGACTGCTCCCCCACCAACAGGGGACGCCCATCATCCAGCCACCGACGTATCGCTTTTTGCGCCGGAGCGCCAAATGGCATGACTCGTTGTTTGTTGCCTTTGCCGGTCACTTTGACCGTCCGATTGGAAAAGACCACATCCGGTACATCGAGTCCCACCAGTTCAGCCACACGCATGCCCGTTGCATACAACAGTTCCAGCATTGCGGCGTCACGCAGCTCAATGGCCTGCTGCTTCATGGTCCGTTCCTTCGGCTGAGACGTTTCACCGTCCTCATCCACGCGTTCCATCAGCTGTTCAGCCTGTGATTCGCTGAGCACATCCGGCAACGTATCAGGTATTTTCGGGGTCATGAGCGCACAAGCCGGATCCGTCGTCGTCACGCCATGCTCATGCGTCCACGCGAAAAAACCACGTACCGCCACAGTTTTTCGGGCCATGCTGCTTTTCGCATGGTTTTTCGATGATTCCGCCATCCACATGCGAAGATCTTCGATGGTCACCTCGTTAAGATCCCTGCATCTAAGCCGCTCCAAGGCAAGCAGACATTCTTCGACATCGCCTCGGTATGCCTTCCGTGTGTTTTCACTCAATCCACGGTTGGCTTTCAGATATGTATCGAATGCCTCTACGCTCTTATCGAACAGCATGCCGATCAGCCTTTCCCGAGCTCAACAGCAAGCCCGAATCCATGAATTTCTCTCCATTATGTGTCCATTCTCCGATAGAAACCGAAATTCCGGCACAACTTGAAAAGAGACCAACTATGCTGTCCAGTAGCGTTCGCTCAGCGAATCCGTCAATAATCGTCTATTCGAAGGGGAGATTATGCCGATTCCAAACGAAATTCCAGCAGGTGCACGCATTGTGGTGCGCACCTGCGAAGGTGTCGATCCAAAGGACCAGCGCATGAAATTCCGCGATTATGTCGGTCACGTACGTTCTTGGGACGGGCAGACATTGGAAATGACGCGCGATGCGGCAGCCAACGGTTCACGCCCAGAGCAACGTGTCAGCATTCCCGCCGACACCATCGTCACTGTCAAACCGGTTCCGGAACGTTCCATGACACGGCCGCGCCCATAGCGCGTCACACTGCGGAACGCACCTGTGCCATAGCTTGACGGTAACCGTCGAATCGCACGATATGCTCTCCCCTACGCGCCGACTCCAGAAGCATCTGCTGCCATCCGGTTTCGGGAATTGCCAGTTCGACCGTTTCGCAACGTTCTTCGAAGTCAGGTTCTTTGGCGAGAGCCTTGTATTCACGGAATGGCTGCCCTTGTATGAAGAAACGCGCCATCTCCTTGTCGTCACCGGCAGTGGGCGAGCCCTGTTGCGTGGTCATGCCGTGCAGCACGTTGGCCATAAGCGTCAACCGATTGGCCATATTACGCAGCAACGCTTCGACATTGGCGGCGTCCTCTTCCACCATTGCACGGGTACGGTTTGGATCGGTTAGCGCAACACGAGTCATGTCCCGCCATGAACCAGCGGCGAGCGCGGCTGCGATGTTCCGGTTGGGATTGGCCACCAGCTCGTTGATCATAGCTGTGGAAATGACGTGTGGCATGTGGGAAATCAGTGCCGCGCAACGATCGTGGGTCGCATCGTCAAGAACGATGAGTCGGTTGGAACAATGATCCACAATCATTGTCGCAACGGCGCGGAACCGCTGATACTCGGTATTTTCATCTACGGTGATGGCCCAGAGCGCGCCATCGTAAAGCGTCGGATCCGACGATTCCCATCCGGACAGCTCATTGCCTGCCATGGGATGCGCGCCCACATAGCAATGTTCCAATCCAACGGCTTTAACCTGTTCCCGAACCATTGCTTTGACACTGCCGACATCGGTGAGCGTGGTGATGTCCGTATCGATCAGTGGCTTCAACGCACCCAGGATTTGCGGCATGGCCTTGAGCGGATTGCATAACACAAGCACGTCAGGTTTTGTGTCGGCGAGCGCGGCCAGTGTGGACACACATCGTATGCCGTCCGCTTTCGCAGTTTCATATGGACGATCGTTATGGTTCCATGCGATGACTTCACAGCCAGCATTAACGAGTCTGCGAGCCAGTGACCCTCCGATAAGACCAAGGCCTACGATTGCGATACGCTGCTTCACCACATCAGCTCCTTTCCGACCGTTTCGCTGTTCTGCCAATCATCTGGCAGATGCTGTTCGTCAAGCCGTACGCCTCCCTGCGGCAGCATCCATGAGGTGACTGGAGGATTGGGGCGTTCTCTTCGTGGGTATACGGCCAGAGTTTTGGCCCAGTCACCGTGTTCGGCGATTTCGACCAGCGCGCCATGGAAGCGTTGCTCCCATGGCGCCGCATCGAGCGTCGCGATAAAACTGTATGTGCCTGTGCGTCCTTTGATTGGCCGCGAGATGAAACTTGTCATATTGAGGCCTGCATCGCGGAATACGTCCAGCAGGTTCGCGAGTACGCCAGGACCTGTGACAAGCGGAATAAGCGTCAGCACGGATTCGTATTCCATATCAGCTTGCGAACGAGGCTGTTCCAACAGTTTTCCGGCTTCCTTGCGTGGTGCGAGCACAAGAAAATCAGTCTGTGCGCCTTGATAATCCTGCACGGCGGTACCGATGCGCGTCACATTGTAGAGTTCACCGCAAATACTTGGCCCGTAAGCTATTTCGTTTGCTTTGATATCGCGACATGCGGCAGCATTGGATGGCGCTGGAGTCGGTTCCAAATGGTGTTCCGCGATGAAACGTTTGCATTGCGCGAGACCATGCGCGTGTGCGGTAGCCACGGTGGCGTCTTCCGGATTGGATCCCGCACGCACATATGCGTCGAAAGTTACGTCGACGCCCACTCGCGCAAATCCGACTAGATCTTTGGCGTCGATGAGCGCGTCCAGATTCGGCACCACGTAACCTTCGACGTTGTTTTCCCATGCCACGACGCCCCATCCTTCGCCCCGCTGCACGGCATCAAGGATTTGCGGTACGTCATCCGCAGCCACCAATTCGAATCCTTCCGGCTCAAGATGGGCCAGTGCCTGCGATGCATTGACTGCGGCCTGATGGGTGAAGGTGCCTTGCGGACCTAGATAGAACAGCTTTCGTGCGCTCATTCAACCCCATTCCTTATTCTTGGTGTTCCCCTGAACCTTACCTCATTGCCGTGGAATCGACTGCCGATTATTCCACCGGTTGGGCGTTATCAGATGTTTTACCCTCGTTCGTCTGCGTATCAGCAGCAAACGCACCATCACGCGTCTCCTTACGCGGAGGTGTGACGAACCAACGTTTCGGCAGCACCAGCATCACAACCGGAATAAGCACGACACCGTACAGCCACATGTATCCTGCCTGTTCACTGAAGAACGGCATGGGATCATCTCCACCGAATCCCACAGGAATCATGGCGTCTCCTCCCGGACCATACCCCGACATCACCGTCCAGACCACCAGAGAGGAGCCGATCAGGTGCAATGCGAGGCCTGAGACACCGTCGCGTGATCGAGCTGACCATGTCGAAATGATCACCATGAGATAGGCGATCGCCAATCCGTAGGGAATATTCATGGATGCGCCCATGCGATGGGCCATGGTTCCCACTACTCCGACTATGATTCCGGAAACCAGATCGACGAGGAACCGTCCCCAAATCGGCAGACGGTATGACCATGGCATCAGTTGCGCATCGGGCGCCGCGTCTTGATTCGACCCATACGTATCATGCGATTGCTTCATCTGTTGCATCATATCCCCTACTATCGCTCACCAACCTGAAAAGAAAAAGAGATACGCGAGGACACGTATCTCTTTTCATGGAAGCAATAACAGCATCACTTGTTCTTCTGAGCGTTATTCTGCTGAGCCGTCAAACGGAGAGCCCAGCGGGCTCACCATAGGCGAAGTGAGCAAGCACTACCGTGCTTGCGAAGCCGACAGAACAACGTGAAGAATCACTTGTTATTCTGAGCGTTGTTCTGTCGACGCTGCTTGGCGCGCCACTTGTACCAATCCTCACGGCTGAGAATGATCTTGCGCACACGGATGGATTCCGGAGTGACTTCCACGCACTCGTCCTCGTTGGCGAAGTCCAAGGACTCTTCGAGGCTCATCTTGATCGGCGGAGTCAGGGTTTCGAGCACATCTGCGGTGGAGGAACGCATGTTGGTCATATGCTTGGCCAGCGTGATGTTCACATCCAGCTCGTCAGGCTTGTTGTTCACGCCGACGACCTGGCCTTCGTACACCGGAGACTGCGGTTCGACGAAGAAGTTGCCACGTGCCTGCAGACGCTGCATGGCGTACGGAGTGGCGATACCCTTGCGATCGCAGACCATGGAACCGTTCTGGCGGGTCACGATCTGGCCAGCCCACGGAGCGTAGCCGGCGGAGATGGAGGATGCGATACCGGTGCCACGGGTGGCGGAAAGCAGTGCGGTGCGGAAGCCGATCAGACCACGGGACGGCACGGTGAACTGCAGACGAACCCAGCCAGTGCCATGGTTGGTCATGTTCTCCATACGGCCCTTACGGTCGGCGAGCAGCTGGGTGACCGTGCCCATGTACTCTTCCGGAACGTCGATGGTGGTGTTTTCCATCGGTTCGTTGATCACGCCGTCGATGGTCTTGGTGACCACCTGCGGGCGGCCGACGGTCAGCTCATAGCCTTCACGACGCATCTGTTCGGCAAGCACGGCCAAGGCGAGCTCGCCACGACCCTGGACTTCCCATGCATCCGGGCGTTCGGTCGGCAGCACCTTGATGGACACGTTGCCGATGAGTTCGCGGTCAAGGCGATCCTTGATCATGCGGGCGGTAAGCTTGTGGTCCTTGCCTTCGGTTCCGGCAAGCGGGGAATCGTTGATGCCGAAAGTCATGGAGATGGCCGGATCATCAACGTGGATCAGCGGCAGCGGGCGCGGATCGGACGGATCAACGATGGTTTCGCCGATCATGATGTCATTCACGCCGGCGACTGCGACGATGTCGCCAGGGCCCGCGGAATCGACCGGGGTGCGCTCAAGACCCTGCGTACGCAGCAGTTCGGAGACGCGGAAGTTTTCGACGGAGCCGTCCACACGGGACAGACCGTAGGTCTTGCCCTTTTCGAGAGTGCCGTTGTAGATACGCACCAAGCCGAGTCGACCCAGGAAATCAGAGGAATCGATGTTGGCGACGTGTGCCTGCAAAGGCGCGCCTTCCTCGTATTCCGGAGCCGGAATGTTCTTGATGATGGCTTCGAACAGCGGTTCGAGATCTTCGTTATCCGGCAGACCGCCATTCTCCGGCTGGTTTTCGGAAGCGTAGCCGGCCTTGGCCGCGCAGTAGATGACCGGCAGGTCGAACAGCGCATCCTCATCGAGATCGATACCCTCTTCGATAACGTCCTGAGCCAGGCCGAGCAGCAGATCGGAGGATTCTCCAACGACCTCTTCGATACGTGCGTCCGGACGATCGGTCTTGTTCACGCACAGGATAACCGGCAGCTTGGCTTCCAAAGCCTTGCGCAGCACGAAGCGGGTCTGCGGCAGCGGGCCTTCGGATGCGTCGACGAGCAGCACGACGCCATCAACCATGGAGATGCCACGCTCGACCTCGCCGCCGAAATCGGCGTGACCAGGAGTATCGATGATGTTGAGGGTGATGCCTTCCGGATGGCCGTACTTGGCGGCCAGCGGACCGGTGTACTGCACAGCGGTGTTCTTGGCGAGGATGGTGATGCCCTTCTCACGTTCCAGATCATTGGAATCCATCACACGATCCGGAACTTCCTCACGTTCGTTGAACACGTGGGACTGTGCCAGCATGGCATTGACCAACGTGGTCTTGCCGTGATCGACGTGTGCCACAATCGCTACATTTCGAATATCGCCGCGAACCGCCATCGAAACCTCTCTTAGTATTGCTGTTCTCTTGCGTTACCGTTCGGTACATACTGGTTATCGGTACTTACAAATCCGTACTCCACACAAACCGAGCCAATCCTAGCGAACCATTACGACAGTTCCGGTCCCAGCGCTTTCGCCCACATACAAAGTTTGCGGTTGTCGAATCTCAACAACCGCAAACGTATGATCTCTTGGGACCACTCAAAATAATTCGTTAATCCTCAAGTTCCTTACCAGTGCGTTCCGGCAAGCACAACGCCGCAACGCAGGCCAGAATGAAGGCGACCGCGAAAACGATGAATGCCACCGCCTTGTTGCCACCGGACAGCGTCAGGAACCACGGCATGAGCAGCGGAGCTATGATGGCAGCCACTCGGCCACATGCCGCAGCAGCACCGGACGCAGCAGCGCGCAGGCGGGTCGGATAGATTTCCGGAGTCACCGCATACAGCACGCCCCACGCGCCAAGATTGGATGCGGACAACAACATGCCAAAGCCCAACACCGCAGCTACGGAACCCGCTTGCGAGAAAGCAAACGCGGCCACGGCCGACACGGCAAGGAACACGCTCAGCGTCTTCCTGCGGCCCCAGATCTCCACCAGCCATGCGGCCAGGAAGTATCCCGGCAACTGCGCAACGGCGATGGCCAGCGTATAGCCGAACGACTTGGTCAGCGAGCCAAACTGGTCGGCCAGCAGCGACGGCATCCATGTGAACGCTCCATAGTAGGAGAAGTTCACGAAGAACCACGTGGCCCAAATGGCTGCGGTGCGCGCGATGCACTTTTTGCCGAACAGTTCGCGGGTGTTGATCTTCGGCAGTGGTTTGCCCTTCGGGGAAGCCACTGGCTCGATGCCACCTGCCTGTTCGAAATAGCGTACGGCCTGTTCGGCTTCGTCCTCACGCCCCTTGGATTCCAGGAATCGCACGGATTCCGGAATATGAACACGCGTCACAATGGCATACAGCAGCGGCAACGCGCCAATGAGCAAAGCCCAGCGCCAACCCCAATCGCCGGTATTCGGAATCACAAAGTAGCCAATGCAGGCGGCGACAATCCAGCCGACAGCCCAGAAGGATTCCAACAGCACCGTCATACGACCGCGTTGTTTGGTCGGAGAGAATTCAGAAACCAGAGTGGAAGCCACTGGCAGTTCGGCGCCCAAACCAAGACCGATGATCAGACGAGCGATCAAAAGCGCGGCCAACGACCATGACAGTGCCATGCCGCCATTCGCCAAACCGAAAATCACCAGCGTCGCGGAAAAGACCGTTTTGCGGCCAACACGATCGGCTACAAAACCACCCAGCGCAGCACCGATCGCCATGCCGACGAAGCCGATGGACAGCACCCAGCTTTTCTCGGTTGGTGTCAGATTGAAATGCGGGTCAGCCGCGATGGCCGCCACAACGAAGGACACCAAGCCGACGTCCATGGCGTCGAAAGCCCAGCCGATACCGGACGCCACCAGAAGTTTCCTATGCGCTTTGTTAAACGGCAGGCGATCAAGACGCTCATTGCGTGTCAACGAACCCGACGAAGCAACCGATGCGGATTGCACGGATGTCATACTTCTTCCTCTCATACGAAACGACCATGACTACAAGGCATGCCGAAAACCAGACAGAATCGTCTGAAAAGGAAACAATCCGAAAAGACGTCAGATCGTCGTCAACGCGGAAAGCACATCATCCTGCGTTTCCCGCACATCGAAATCATGGCGATCCCGAGCATCGCTCCATGTCGACTGTCGGAGCACATCCATGGTGTAGCGATACACCGTTGCCGGACGATTGCGTCCGACACGCAATTTGTCACCGGTGTCCTCCAGCTGCCCGGATGCGAGCATCTTACGGCGGAAATTCGCCAGATCGATGCTCTGACCGGCAACGGCCTCGTACACGTCATGCAGCTGGCTCAGCGTAAACCTCTCGCCTACCAATCTGGTGACGATCTGCGGATATTCGATTTTGCCGCGAAGTCTGCTGAGGGCGTAGTCCACGATGTCGCCATGGTCAAATGCCAACTCAGGCAGATCATCCACAGGAAACCATTTGACATTGTCGTCGATACTCTGCCCGAGTTGCCCGTTAAGATCGTCGACCAACGCCCAATAGACGATGGATACCATCGGCAGCCCGCCGTGTGAGCGCGCCGGATCGCCGAATGTATACAGCTGTTCAAGATACCGTGGATGCAACGATGTCGTGGATTCCAGCGCAACGTAGGCAGATTGCTCCAGCGAGTGGTCAGCCCTCAAACCACCACCGGGCAACGCCCACTGGCCAAGAAAAGGCTGGCGCACGCGCCGGACCAGCGGTATCCACAAGGTGGATCCCGCACTGGTTCGAGCATGTTCCTGCGTTCCGTGGGAAGCTGGCCCCAAAGCGAGAATGACCACGGAAACGCCCACCTGCGGCGGCTGTTTGCGCCGTTCTGAGACATTGCCCATGATCATCGCGCCTCACCTCTCCGATCTTTTGTCGATTTGAATTGTTCCGGAATCACAGTGTAGCACTTATAGTCAACATGACTATAAGTGCAGTGTTTCACCACACCGCTTGAATTTCAACCCACGTATGCCCTTCAACGAAAAAGGCCCCACGAAGGAGCCCTATGCGTCTTATGCGACGATGCCCTGAGCAATCAGCTCTCGGGCAACCTCACGATATTCCTTCGCGGTCTTATGGTTCGGCGCATAAATGGTGATAGGCGCGGCCGCAACCGTGGAATCCGGAAGTTTGATGGAACGTGAGATGACTGAATGGAAGACCTTGCCTTGGAATGCCTCATAAATACGCTGCAACACTTCATCACAATGCAAGGTATGCGTGAACATGGTGACGAGCACTCCGTACACTTCCAGACTCGGATTGATGCGGGATTGTACTTTTTCGATGGACTGCATCAACAAGGCCACGCCTCGCAGTGCGAAGAACTCAGCAGCCACGGGAATGATCACGCCATCGGCAGCGGTCAGCGCATTCACCGTAAGCAAACCCAGAGAAGGCTGGCAATCGACGATGATCACATCGTATTCATCCTTGACCTGACGCAACACGCCAGCCAGCACCTGCTCGCGCCCAACTTCGGTGACCAACTGCACTTCAGCGGCGGACAGATCAATGTTGGCCGGCATGATATCGAGATTCTCGAAATCGGTATGTCGAATCACATCATGCACATCCATGCGAGGATTGAACAGTGCGGTGTACACCGTATCTTCCACGGTATTGGCGTTGATGCCCAACCCCACCGTGGCCGCACCCTGCGGGTCGAAATCGACGATAAGCACGCGACGCCCATACTGGCTCAATGCACCAGCGATATTGATGGAACTGGTGGTCTTGCCGACGCCACCTTTCTGGTTGCACATGGCGATGATCCTCGCCGGACCGTGCGTCTGCAGCGGCTCCGGAGCGGGAAACGTCTCATAATCACGTCCAAGCAAATCCGTAGGCATACCGTTTACCTTACCAACATCCTTGTGTCAATTTTCACTGTAATCCATGCTAGTCCATTGTCACCGTTCAAAACGGCAGCAACACCATCATCTGGCGCGCGGATGAGACATCAGATATGTCTCAATCAGGTTTTCAGGACTGATATGCGTGTAAATCTGTGTGGTGGTAACGCTTGCATGACCAAGCAGCTCCTGCACGGTACGCACATCGGCACCGCCCTGAATAAGGTGCGTGGCGAAAGAGTGCCGCAAGGTGTGAGGATGCAGCGGCTTATCGATGTGCGCACGCTCCCCCGCTCCCCTGATGATTTCCCAAACCGACTGTCGCGACAATCTTTTTCCTCGTTTATTCAGAAATAGGGCACGCCGTTCCACGGGACCTTTCGATTTGGATTCCAGCTTAGGACGCCCCGCATGCAAATACCGGATGATCGCTTCGCACGCATAGCTGCCGACGGGAACCAGCCGCTGCTTAGAGCCTTTGCCCATAAGTCTTGCGATTCTGCCGTCCACATCGACATCATCGAGATTCGCACCGCACGCCTCCGACACGCGGGCACCGGTCGCATACATGAATTCAAGCAATGCCTTGTCACGCAACATCACCGGATCATCGGGAAACTCCGACACGACACCATCATGCTCTCTGTTTTGAGAAACGGGGATAGAGTCCAGCAGTCTAGCCACCTCATCAACGGTCAGCACATCGGGAAGCGTGCTCACGCCCTTAGGGGCCTTTACCTGCGCGGACACATCATCGACAACAATATGTTCGTTCACTGCGAAACGATGAAGCGCATGAATGCTGGCCAACCGGCGTGCCTTGCTTCGAGATGACTCTCCCGACTCGTCAAGGAAGACGATATAACGTTCCACATCCTGTGTCGTCACGGCCGCGATACCGCCAACGCCTTGGTCGGCAAGCCACTGACGATACTTCTTCAAATCGGCGCCATACGCCGACACCGTCGCCTTCGACAGTCCTCGTTCAACGTCGATATGAGCGAGGAATTGCCGAATTGTCCGTTCGAAATCGTCCATCACCCTCCTTCCAGCAGATCCCATCCGGCTCATCGTATACCACTGAGCGGTCCCTTACCATAGGTCAAACGAGCCCTGCCATGCAACGCAGGAACCCCCGCCCATTGCTGGAGCGAGGGTTCCTGTCAATCACGCTGAATCAGCGAAGAAGCTCAGGCTTCCTTCGGAGCATTCACATCAGCCGGAAGAGCGGCCTTGGCCTGCTCGACGATGGCCTTGAAGGTCTCCGGATCAGAGATGGCCAGCTCGGCGAGAGCGCGACGATCCAGTTCGATGCCAGCGAGGTGCAGGCCCTGGATGAAGCGGTTGTAGGTGATGCCCTCAGCGCGGACAGCAGCATTGATGCGCTGGATCCACAGCTTGCGGAAGTCGCCCTTGCGAGCCTTACGATCGCGGAAGTTGTAAGTAAAGGAGTGAAGCAGCTGCTCCTTGGCCTTACGGTACAGACGGGAGCGCTGGCCGCGGTAGCCGGAAGCCCTCTCGAGAACGACGCGACGCTTCTTGTGGGCGTTTACTGCGCGCTTGACACGTGCCATATTTGATTCCTCAGCTTTCTATTAAGTCTT
>RRZU011198618.1_pt1 | contig 22356 bp, 18 predicted proteins | sample 2165561 | NCBI WGS metagenome assembly RRZU01 (sample SAMN10456909, study PRJNA506462) | wastewater metagenome | isolation source: wastewater sludge | place: USA: Moscow, Idaho | reverse complement strand
CTTGCAATCAACTGTGTGTATTGAGAACCAAAATCTAAAATAAGAATCTTCTCCTGCATATCTGGCAATTTAATATAAAAAATTAAGCCACAAAGATAGGATTTTTAGGAGATATCTTCTATTAAAATAGAAATTTCAGGTGTGTTATTTATAAAAAAGGTACGCCCCTCTTTTGCTTCATAAGTATTTGAAAAGCCTTGGGTAGCCTCAACTACAAGTGGCTCAACACTCTTGTAGCGTGAAGAGAAATGCCCAATTGCAAGTGCATGTGCTCCAATATCTTTAGCCGCTTTAGCCGCTTGCAATGCTGTAGAATGTGTAGTTCGTATTGCTACATCGACCAAATCATGCGCAAAAGTAGATTCGTGATAGAGTAATGAAATACCTTTAATATAATTGGACAAATAATCTAGATACAGTGTATCGGAACAAAAGGCATAACTTCTTAAAGGTCGATCTTTTTCGGTGAGTAGGTGATTGGAGATAGTTTCTCCATCAAAATTAATCCAATCTTTTCCGCTTTTAATGACGGGGATATCCTTAACAGGAATTCGATAAGCCTTTAAAGCCGAATTTAAAATAATTTTATCACCCCTCTTCTCTTCGACTAAAAAACCAACTGTTGGCACTCTATGTTCGAGTGGAAAAGATGATATTTTCACCACATCATCTTCAAAAACAATCTCTTTAGAATTAGGAGAAACAGAGATAAAAATAACTTCATAGGGTAAATCAACACAAAAATAGTCAAGTTGCGGTCTAAGTAGCAACTCCAAATCACAATGTGCATGAATAAAAAGAGGCTGAGTTCGATTAAGTAAACCGAGAGTAGAAATAAGTCCAATTAATCCAAAGCAGTGATCCCCATGTAGATGCGAGATAAATATATGGTTAATTTTGGTAAACTTAATGCGGTTTTTTCGTAGTTGAACTTGAGTTCCCTCTCCACAATCGAACAAAAAAAACCGCTCAGCCACATTGAGCAGCTGAGCGGTTGGGTTTCTATGCGATGTAGGTAGTGCTGAATTACTACCTAAGATTGTCACAGAAAAGCGCATTACTATTTAGATATTGCATTCTTAATGAGCAACACCCCATCTTCTAAAGAAGGTGCAATAGTAAGCACTGAATCTAATTGAGAAACAGAGATTAGACGTTCTACAGCAGGTTGTAAACCCGATAAAACAAAAGAACCATCTGCATTTTTGCATAAACGATTTGCAACAAGAATTGCACTTAAGCCCGAAGAATCACAGTAGTTACACTTACCTAGATCTAAGAGGATATTCTTCTCGCCATTACCTGACAAAAGAACTAATTCAGACTTCAACGAGGGAGCTACATGCGTATCAAGTTTCTCTTTAAGAACTTGAACTAATGTAAAACCATCAAGTTTATCTATTTTAAATTCCATTCTTGTCTTATTAAGAGTTACTATTTTTTAGATGCTGCTTTCTCGCTAGCTTCCATTTGATCTTTCAAAGCAGCTAATTCTGAAATGTCACCTAAAGTAGTCTTTTCTGATGGATTTCCAACAACGTCATTTGATTTTTTTGTACTTTTTTTAGCGCCAGCAGAAGCTGGTTTAGAAGAAGTAGATGCAGTAGAAGCTGCTGGAGATTTTTTAGCTCCTTCGCCGCCTTTGTTTTTTGCATCTTCAAATACGCGAGAGTGAGAAACAATGATACGTTTTGCACCTTTGTTAAACTCAATCACTTTGAAGTCTAATTTCTCATCAACTTTAGCTTCAGTACCATCTTCTTTCTCTAAATGACGAGGAGTAGCAAAGCCTTCAACACCATAAGGAAGAGAGATAACAGCACCTCTATCTAATTTTTCAACGATTGTACCTTCGTGAACTGAATCAACAGTAAAGATATTTTCAAAAACATCCCATGGATTCTCTTCTAGTTGCTTGTGACCAAGGCTTAGACGCTTTTCAGCAGCATTGATTTCAAGAACTTGAACTTCAATCTCTTCACCTACTTGAGTAAATTCAGATGGATGTTTGATTTTCTTTGTCCAAGAAAGATCAGAAATATGGATTAGACCATCAATTCCTTCTTCGATCTCAACGAAAACACCAAAGTTTGTGAAGTTTCTAACTTTTGCTTTGTGTTTAGAACCCACAGCATATTTAGCTTCGATTTTCTCCCAAGGATCAGACTTCATTTGTTTGATACCAAGAGACATTTTTCTTTCGTTTTTGTCAAGAGTTAAGATTTTTGCCTCAACTTCGTCACCAACTTTTAAGAAATCTTGAGCGCTTCTTAAGTGTTGAGAGAAAGACATTTCAGAAACGTGGATTAGACCTTCAACACCTGGAGCGATTTCAACAAAAGCACCATAGTCAGCCATAACCACAACTTTACCTTTAACAACGTTATCAACCTTTAAAGTTTCAGCAATTGAATCCCAAGGGTGAGCAGTAAGTTGTTTTAAACCTAAAGCGATACGTTTTCTGTCGTTATCAAAATCAAGGATAACAACGTTTAATTTTTGATCAAGTTGAACAATCTCCTCTGGATGAGAAACACGTCCCCAAGAAAGGTCAGTAATGTGGATCAAACCATCAACACCACCTAAGTCAACGAATACACCATAAGCAGTGATATTCTTAACAGTACCTTCAAGAACTTGACCTTTCTCTAATTTAGAGATAATATCTTTTTTCTGTTGTTCAAGTTCAGCTTCGATAAGAGCTTTGTGAGAAACAACAACGTTTTTGAATTCTGGATTAATTTTAACTACTTTGAACTCCATTGTTTTACCAACGTAGATATCGTAGTCGCGGATAGGTTTCACATCAATTTGTGAACCTGGAAGGAAAGCTTCGATACCAAATACGTCAACGATCATACCACCACGAGTACGACATTTGATGTAACCTTTGATAATTTCGTCGTTCTCAAGAGCCGCATTTACACGATCCCATGAACGAAGAGCACGAGCTTTTTTGTGAGAAAGAACAAGTTGACCTTTTTTATCTTCTTGGCTTTCAACATAAACCTCAACATGATCACCAATAGCTAAGTCAGGATTGTAACGGAATTCGTTACGGCTCACAATACCATCAGATTTAAAACCAATGTTGATTACTACTTCTCTTTTGTTAAGAGCGATAACAGTACCATCAATAACCTCTTTTTCAGAGATAGTAGATAGTGTTTGGTCGTATAACGCATCTAACTCTTCTTTAGTTTTTGATGCACCAACATAGACACCTTTTTCGAAAGCATCCCAATCAAAATTTGCATTTGCTGTTTCTCCAGCAAAGTGCGCTGAATTTTTTAAAACTTTTTCTGTCATTAAATTTTAGATAACTAGTGATTAGACATTATATATAGAAAATCGGTGCAAAGATAAGGATTTTTTAAATACAATATTATCAACACTTTATCTTTTTGCTCTATTTTGTTTTTTTAACAAATGAATATTGGACATTTAATTCATGTACGGTTAAATATTTGATAATCAATTAGAATAGTTCGTATGCGGCAAACTAATGAGTTTTACACAATCGATTCGTAAAAATCAACATTAATAAAAAAACAAAGCGGGCCGCCTTTTACAAGACAGCCCGCTTATTATTTGATAGCTCTTATTAAGAACTACAATTGAGGACCAGAAGCGATTAATGCTTTTGCAGCATCGTTATCGCAATATTGCTCGAAGTTTTTGATATACTTCGCAGCAAGAGATTTCGCTTTTTCTTCCCACTCAGCTTTGTTAGCATAAGTATCGCGAGGATCAAGAATCTCGGTATCAACGTTATTTAATTTAGTAGGAGCCACTAAATTAAGAATTGGAATTTTAACAGTTGGAGCTTTTTCGATTGAACCATCGATGATTGCATCAATGATAGCACGAGTGTTTTTCAAAGAGATACGTTTTCCAGTACCGTTCCAACCAGTGTTAACTAAATAAACTTTAGCACCATGCTCTTTTGCTTTACCAATTAAGGTTTTAGCATACATAGTTGGATGTAAAGTTAAGAAAGCCTCACCAAAAGCAGGAGAGAAAGATGGAACAGGTTCAGTAATACCACGCTCAGTACCAGCTAGTTTTGAAGTAAAACCAGATAGGAAGTGATATTGTGCTGAATTCTCATCTAAGATAGAAACTGGAGGTAATACACCAAAAGCATCAGCCGACAGATAGATAATCTTCTTAGCGTGACCAGCACGAGAAGGGGAAACTATTTTATTGATATGATAGATTGGGTAAGAAACACGTGTATTTTCAGTTTTTGAAGCAGCAGCTGAATAATCAGGAGTACCATCTGCATTCACTGTTACGTTTTCTAATAAAGCATCGCGACGGATAGCTCTCCAAATATCAGGCTCTTTATCTTTTTCAAGGTCGATAACTTTTGCGTAGCAACCACCTTCGTAGTTAAATACACCATTGTTGTCCCAACCATGCTCATCATCGCCAATTAAGTAACGTTTTGGATCGGCTGACAGAGTAGTTTTACCAGTACCCGAAAGACCGAAGAAAATAGCAACATCACCATCTTTACCTACGTTAGCAGAGCAGTGCATAGAAGCCATACCTTTTAATGGTAAGTAGTAGTTCATTAAGGCAAAGATACCTTTTTTCATTTCGCCACCGTACCAAGTACCACCAATAACTTGCATTCTAGTAGTAAGGTTGAATAGAGTGAAAACCTCAGAGTTCAAACCTTGCTCTTTCCAGTTAGGGTTAGATGTTTTAGAACCATTTAAACATACGAAATCAGGCTCACCATAGTTAGCTAAGTCGAAATGAGAAGGACGGATAAACATGTTAGTCACAAAGTGAGCTTGCCATGCAACTTCCATAATAAAACGAACTTTCAAACGAGTATCTTCGTTAGTTCCACAGAAAGTATCAACAACATAAAGAGTTTTTGCAGTTGACAACTGTTTTGTTACTAAGTTTTTGCAATGTTCAAAAACCTCAGGTGTTGTAGGACGATTGATTGTTCCATCCCACCATAAGTTAGCATCTGTTATCGCATCTTTTACGAAAAATTTATCTTTAGGAGAACGTCCAGTGAATTTACCTGTATCAACAGATACCGCACCAGATGTAGTTAATACACCTTTTTCAAAACCTTCATTAGCAGGATCAATTTCTGCCTTAAATAATTCTTCGTAAGTTGGGTTGTGTAGGATTGTAAAATTTCCCGAAATGCCGTACTTACTTAAGTCCACTGTAGCCATAGTAATTTGATATTTATTTAAAATTAAAGAAATTTATTATTTTGTTACAAATATATATAAATTCAGATTAAAGAATTAATTCTCTATTGTTTTTTCAATTGTAATAACAAAAATTAACATCATACATGCAAGATGTTATAATATTAACAAGCATAATATTTACTTAAGATCTTGGATGAAAAGTGTTTATCGTATTTTTCAGATACTCCTTATCTAAATGAGTATAGATTTCGGTTGTTATAATAGACTCATGACCTAACATCTCTTGAACGGCACGTAAATTTGCCCCTCCCTCAACCAAATGTGAGGCAAAAGAGTGTCTAAACGTGTGGGGGCTTATGTTTTTGGTTATTCCCGCTTTCATTGCCAAATCTTTTATAATTGTGAAGATCATGACACGCGAAAGCCTCTCCCCTCTCCTATTAAGAAAAAGTATATCATCATCACCTTTATATACACTCATTAGATTACGAGTTGCCAACTGATAACGGGTGATCTCTTCAATGGCACTTTTGCTAATCGGTACTAAACGCTCTTTCTTTCCTTTTCCCTCAATTTTGATATATCCTTGTTCGAAATAGAGATTTGATATTTTAATATCGATTACCTCCGAAACACGGAGTCCACAGGAGTAAAGCGTCTCAACCAGCGCTTTATTTCTTTGCCCTTCGGCCTTTGAAAGATCGATTTGAGCTAAAAGTGCATCGACCTCATCGATAGAGAGGACTTCGGGCAATTTACGACCAATACGAGGCGAATCGATTAAGCTAGTTGGATCTTTTTCGATGAGATCTTCGACCATCAAATATTTATAGAACGACTTAATTCCGCTAATAACACGCGCTTGGGTGCGTGCACTAATTCCATTAGAAGCAAGATGTTCGAGAAGCGCCTTCATGTGGGCGGCTGTAACCTCGTCGGGGGGGATTTGGTACTCCATAACCGCCAAAAAATCTTTTAGTTTGATTAAATCAGTTATGTAAGCATTCATGGAATTTTCCGAAAGCCCTCGTTCAATTTTTAGATACTTTTTAAAATCTTCAATGGCACTTTCCCACTTCATATTGTCTGTCTAAATTATCATTATCATTTCCATTCCAAAGAACAGAATAAAAAAAGTAGCAAGCAAGTTTTAAATGTACAAATTAATTTGATTTATGGCCCATTTATTAAAATAAGTTTGAGCTACAGTGATTTGCAAAAGAGTGCTAGTGGAACCGCGTGAGGGCGAAGGCGGAAACCCCGCAGTTTTGGCGTAGCTTGCGGAGACAAAACGAGGAGTTGCAGCCGAAGACCGACAGCAAAAAGGGCACGAAATGATGGGGATAGAGACAATGCATGAATTGTCTGTACGCGGGAGCGCCCTTTTTGCTGGCACGCCCAAATAATAAAATAGAAAAAGGTGATTTGAACAAAATAGAAGAGATTGTATAGTTGAGATTGCACAAATACTTAAAAAATAATAAAAAATGGGTAATTCATACTAATAATTGAGGAATGTGTTATATTTTTGCGCGTCCAAATATTTTGTAACATGAAGGTGATAATTATTAACGGTCCAAATTTAAATCTGTTGGGTGTTCGAGAGAAGAGCATTTATGGCAGCGAAGGTTTTGATCACTATTTCAAGCAGTTACAAGAGCGTTTTAAGGGAATAGAATTGTTCTATTACCAATCGAATATTGAGGGAGAATTAATCAACAAGATCCATGAAGTTGGATTCAGCTATGATGGAATTGTCCTAAATGCGGGAGCTTACACACACACATCGATTGCTTTAGCCGATGCAATAAGTGCCATTACAACCCCTACACTTGAGGTACATATTTCGAATGTGTATAAGCGAGAGGCGTTTAGACACCATTCGTACATTGCGCCTGTTTGTAAGGGTTCAATTGCGGGTTTTGGGCTAGATTCTTATCGATTAGCGATTGAAAATATAGTTGAAAGTAATAAATAAGTTTAATCCAGTCAAATAAGGCCTAAAGAAGGTTTTATAGAAATTTTATAATTATAATTCAATGTCATCAATGAAAAAATTCACTAAAATTGTTGCTACTGTTTCTGACGAACGCTGTGAGGTAGAATTTGTAAGAGAATTACACAAAGCAGGTATGAATGTGGTTCGTATGAACACCGCTCATTTCTCTTATGAAGGTATGAAACGCATTGTAACGAATGTGCGCACCGTATCGGACAAGATTGCTCTTTTATGCGATACAAAAGGTCCTGAGATCAGAACTACTGCAGTGGACGCACCTTTAGAGTTAGTTGCTGGAGAGAAATGTATTATCAAAGGCACACCAGATCAAAAATCGACTAAGGAGTGTATTTGTGTATCATATCCTAATTTTGTAACTGATCTATCTGTAGATAGCATGGTTTTATTTGATGATGGCGAAATTGCTTTAAAAGTAGTTGCAAAATCAAAAGATCAGTTGGATTGTATTGTTCAAAACAACGGTACTTTAGGTGGTAAGAAGAGTGTTAACGTTCCTGGCGTTAGAATTAACCTTCCATCATTAACTGAAAAAGATAAAGGATTTATTCGTGCTTCGGCAGAAATGGGTGTTGACTTTATTGCTCACTCATTTGTAAGAAACCGTCAGGATGTTGCTGATGTTCAACAAGTGCTTGACGAGTGCGGAAGCAAGGCTCAAATCATTGCAAAAATTGAGAACCAAGAGGGTGTTGAGAATATCGACGAGATCTTAGAGGTTGTTTATGGTGTGATGGTTGCTCGTGGTGACTTAGGTATTGAAGTTGCACAAGAGAAAATTCCTGGATTACAACGTCAACTTATCCGTAAGTGTGTTGAAGCTAAGAAACCAGTTATTGTTGCTACACAAATGTTGCACTCAATGATCAAAAACCCACGTCCTACAAGAGCTGAGGTTACCGACGTTGCAAATGCAATTTATTACCGTACTGATGCAATCATGTTAAGTGGTGAGACTGCTTATGGTAAATACCCTGTTGAAGCGGTTGCTACAATGGCAAGCATTGCAAAAGAGGTTGAGGCATCAAAAGATAACAGAAACGATATTCCAGTTGGAATTAAAGAGTTAGATAGAACAGCTCATTTAGCAGATGGTGCAGTAAGAGCATCTAAAACAATGCCAATAAAAGCAATCATTACAGATAGCTTTAGTGGCAAAACTGCACGTTACTTAGCTGCATTTAGAGGTGTAAACCCAGTATTTGCGCTTTGTTACAACCACGAAGTGGCTCGTTTGTTGTCTCTTTCTTATGGTGTATTCCCTAAGGTAATGGAGCAAGAAGAGGGTATTACTAAAAACGACGTTGTAAAACGTACTTTAGCAAAACTTCAAAAATATGATAACCTACAAGATGGCGATTTAATTGCTTACCTAGGCGGAAGCTTTGGAGTGGGTGGTGGCACATCTTACTTAGAGATATTAACAGTAAGCGAATTATTGAAGAAAATTGAGGCTCAACCACTTCGATAATTAAAAATTTATTTCAGTTATGGCGAAGCGAAAAACTTCGCCATAATTGTATAAAAAATATCAATTTCGATTTGCAAAGACAAAAACAAATTCTATCTTTGCACTGCCTTAAAAGAAAGGCAAACAGGTAAGTTTAACGTAGTTTATCTGACAATAAAATATCTTTTGGTTCGGTAGTTCAGTTGGTTAGAATGCCGCCCTGTCACGGCGGAGGTCGCGGGTTCGAGTCCCGTCCGGACCGCCAATAATTTCATAATGTTACAATTGTAAAGTAAATATTAAGGTTCGGTAGTTCAGTTGGTTAGAATGCCGCCCTGTCACGGCGGAGGTCGCGGGTTCGAGTCCCGTCCGGACCGCAAAAGCCCTTATAGTCGAAAGATTGTGAGGGCTTTTCGTTTTTGGGGGTGTATAAGGTTCGCAAAGAAAAATAGCAAAGGTTCACAAAGTTAAATTTTCAAATTCATGGCTCGATAAATAGTTTATTAGCAAAAATTTGCCCTGTCTTTCATCATCTACTCTATATCCACACACTTCACATGCACCACCATTTGCCGTTGCACATCAAATAGCACAACAATTGTTTTGTTATAATCGAGAGGAGCTTGATAGATGTACTGAATCAAATCTTTATTATCAATAGCAGATGTTTGTAAAATAATATCGTCTGGCTCGCCCATAAGCTCAATTACGGCCTCCACACGCATGCCAGGGGTCACTTTTTCACATTGAATCAAATTTTTCTCGCGAATAGCCTCTTGTCGCTGAAAAAAATAGAGAGTGATTCCAATAATGATAACTAAGAGCGTAATAATTATGATTGGCGGAGAAATGGTAAATCGTTTCATATAAATATGTTTTGAGGTATGATAAAGATAATTGATAATCCTCAAAATGAGTTCGTTATCCTAATATTTTTAAAAGAGTAGATGTTGAACTTATTTAAGTCTCACATTTTACCTATTTTTGGATGAATTGCATAAAACATCAAAAGTAAAAATGGGACTTAAAATTATTCATACAGCCGATTGGCATATAGGGCAAACGTTTTACGATTACGACAGAAAAAACGAACATACTCTTTTCTTCGCATGGATGAAAGAGCTATTAAAACGTGAGGCTATTGATCTGCTTTTAATAGCGGGAGATGTTTTTGATACACCCAATCCATCGGCCGAATCGCAACGTCTTTTCTACCACTTTTTGCAAGAAATAACTAATCAAAATAAAGATTTACAAATAGTTATCATAGCGGGTAATCACGATTCAGCTGGACGGCTTGAAGCGCCAATTCCGCTTTTAGAGGCAATGAATATTTGGGTAAAAGGAACGGTTAAACGTGATTTAGAGGGTAAGATTGATTTTAAACAATTCATCATACCAATTTTACAGAACAATTCAACGGTAGGATATTGCATGGCCCTACCCTATTTGCGACAAGGCGATCTATTGGAGTGCGAGAATTTTTCTCAAGGTGTTTCAGAGATGTACACCTCTGTTTTAGAGGAGATTAGCGCATTAAAAACTGTAAATATGCCCATCATAGCCTTAGGACATTTGCAGGCCACAGGATCTGAAATAATGGAGGGAGATAGAGCCGAACGCACCACCATTGGGAGCTTAGACTGCATATCGCCCGATGCCTTTGATGCCCAAATAACCTATACCGCCCTAGGGCATCTACACAAAGCACAACAGGTTTCGAAACGCGAAAATGTTCGTTACTCCGGCACGCCTCTGCCTATGTCGTTTGCCGAAAAACACTATAAACATGGTGTAACCTTGGTCGAAACCGAAGCAAATAAGGCCATTAGTATCGAACGCATACCCTTTGAAGCCCCCGTAAAACTACTCTCAATACCCGCCGAACCACGACCGTTAACGGAGGTTTTGAGCGAGATAGAGAAGCTACCCGATGGAGATAAAACCGAGTTATCTCCCTACCTTGAAGTAAAAGTCTTAATAACCGAGCCCGAGCCTTCGTTACGTCATCAACTGGAGGAGAAATTGAAGTACAAAGCCATCAGATTAGCGCGCATGGTTGCCGTTTCTCCAAAACAAACATCCCAAGACGAAGTACCCATTAGCTTTGAAGAGTTCAAGGCCATAAATCCTTTAGAGATGGCAAAAAGTCATTTCAAATACATACATTCCAATGAGATGCCTCCAAAAATGGAAAAGTTATTAACCACTGTTATTGAGGAGGTTATTCGATGAAAATATTATTGTTACGAGGTAAAAACCTAGCATCACTTGAGGGCGAATTTGAGATCAATTTTAACGACGAACCGCTAAAATCAGCAGGATTATTTGCCATAACCGGTCACACGGGTGCTGGTAAATCTACCCTGCTCGATGCAATCTGCTTGGCGCTCTATGGAGAAACCCCCAGAAATATTCGCGCCAAAGAGAATGGCGTTTCGCTAACCGATGTGGGTGAAGAGACCCTCTCGCAAAACGATGCCCGAACAATATTACGACGCGGCACCACTGAGGGGTTTGCCGAGCTAGAATTTGTGGCGCTCGATGGTAAAAACTACAAATCGACTTGGGGCGTTGCTCGCGCCCGTGGCAAAGAGAGTGGCAAACTGCAACCCAGCAAGATGACGCTTGTAGATCTTAGCACCAACACCACGATTGGTGGCGGAAACAAAGAGACACTTGACAAAATTGAGCAACTCATTGGGTTAACCTTTGAGCAATTTACCCGCTCCGTTTTGCTAGCTCAAGGCGATTTTGCCAATTTCTTAAAGGCTAAACAAGATGAGAAGGCCGAACTACTCGAAAAACTCACTGGCACAGAGATTTACTCTCAAATATCGGCCAAAATATTTGAAAAAAATCGAATAGCAGAAGTCGAACTAAACACTTTAAAAGATAAAATAAAGGGAATAGAACTGTTATCTCCCGAGGATTTATCTCTTTTAACCACTGAAAAAGAGATTGTTAACAACGAATTAGTCGCTTTTAAAAAGGAGTTCGACGATACAAACAAAATAATTGAGTGGCTTAATCAAGACGAGAAGCTAAGAAAGGACATCCTTATGGCTGAAAAGCAACTCATTGATATTCTTAAAGATATTGAGGAGGCAAAACCAACCATCACACTCTTAGAAACGTATGATAAAGCTCAAGAGATTAGAGACCAATTTGTAAACCATACAGAAGGGAAAAAACAACTGGCTCAAACCACCAAACAGCTCGAGGAGAGTGAGTTGAAAATCCAAAACACGACAAAAAAACTTCAACAAGCCGAACTTAATTTTAAGGCTTGCGACGAAACTCTGAAACAACACATTAAAGAGATTGAGCGTTTGCAACCCGCCCTTAAAGAGGCCAGAAAAATTGAAACACAGCTTTTTGAAACATCAAAACAATATAGCGAAGCCCAAAAAGAGGTTGATTCAGTTAAACAGTCAACCTCGCTTTTAACAAAGTCAACGCTTCAACTCAACAGCGAAATTGAGCAAAACCAGAGAGCATTAGAGAGTATTGCCAAGTGGTTTGAACAACAAAAAGTCTATGCCGAAATCGTCCCTCAAAAAGAGCTGATTATCAATCAACTCAATGAATTACAAACCATTAATATAAATTGCTCAAAAACAACCAAAGAGCAAGAGACACACCTAGCTTTTCTTAAAACAGACAAGCTCAACCTCGAGGCTCTCAAAGCGGAGGCAGAAGCTTTAGAAAAACTCTTACCTGCAGAGATAGCTATTTTAAGAGCACGTTTAGAAGAAGGTAAACCTTGTCCCGTTTGTGGAAGCGAAGAGCACCCTATTGTAAACACAACTACCGAAAGCAACAAACACCTTAATGAGCTAGAAATTGAGAATGCTAAAAAAGCAAACAAAGAGAAGTTCGAATCCATCAATCTAAAAATTGAGAAGGGTAGTAATGAAATAGTTCGCCTTGATACACAACTAAATAACTTTAAAACTCGTGCTTTAGAACTGCATCAAACAATCACAAACCTATTGACCGCCCTTCCCGATTGGATAACAGAATTTGAAAAAGGGACACTTCAAAATAGCATTAAAACGCTTGCCGAAAATTGGAACAAATGTCTTGCGGACGGAACCAAACTAAAGGAGCAAATAACTATTCTCTCGACCCGTCTCACCAGCGAAACCGAACAGTTAAAATCGACTCAAATTGCCTTAAAAGAGAAAGAGGCAAAGTTTAAACAAATTCAAGATTCAATAAAGCTGTTAGAAACACAACTTAAACAACTATTAGGCGTTAAAAAAGCCGATTTGGTTGAAAAAGAGCTTACCGAAAAACTTCAACTGTTAACCAATAATCAGCAAGCTGCATTAAAAACCAAAAGCGATATCGAAGCTTCACTTGAGGGAATCAAGGGGTTTATGGCCAGCTTAAAAGACTCAACCAAAAAGATTGAAACCGAGATAAACAACTCATTGTGTAGTATATCCGATTGGATTACACAAAGACATCCTGATCTTACAATTGAAACTCTAACCGATATTTTCGCAAGAGATATTAATTGGATCAATAGTCAAAAAGAGCTTATTAAGCGCCTTAACGACAATCTATTAACTCTAAATGCCACCATTGCCGAACGCCACAAGAATTTAGCTAGCCATAACCAATTAGAATCTAGACCCAAAGAGGAGTTTCAGACCTACGATTTCTTGAAAAACCAATTGGCAGAAATTACCAAACAGTTAGAATTTAAAAACCGACGAAACACCGAGATTGAAGTCCTCTTCTCAACTCAAAAGAAGAACGAAGAGTTAATAAAGAAACAGAGCAACGAACTCGAAAAGCTTAGTGAAGTAGCCGAGAATTGGGCTAAACTTAATGCTCTCTTAGGCTCGTCCGATGGCAAGAAATTCAAACTTATTGCGCAGGGTTACACGCTTGGCATACTGTTAAGCTATGCCAATCAGCATCTTTCGGAGCTCACTTCGCGTTACAAGCTACAACGCATCCCCAACACTCTAGCGCTTCAAGTTATTGATATTGATATGCTTGGCGAAATCAGAACTGTCCATTCGCTTTCGGGCGGCGAATCATTTCTCATCTCATTAGCACTAGCGCTGGGCCTATCGTCGCTCTCTAGTAACCGCATGCACATCGAATCGCTCTTTATAGATGAGGGATTTGGCTCACTCGATGCCGATATGCTACGAATAGCCATGGATGCCCTAGAACGCCTCCAAACGCAGGGTCGAAAAATTGGAGTAATATCTCATGTAACCGAAATGACCGAGCGCATTACTACTCAAATTCAGATAGTTAAGGAGGCTAATGGGAGAAGCAGAGTGAAGGTTAATGGTTAATGGTTAATAATTCTATTTGACTGATGAAAAATGCCTGTTCGTTGAATTTATTTTCGGACAAAAAAAACATGGGGAAAGAAGTTTGTGAAAAGTATAAAGTTAAAGCATTTCCAACTCTACTCTTTTTGGATTCGAACGGTGAAATTATTCATAAAAGATTAGGCTATGGCACGGTTAACGATTTTGTCGAGCTAAGTAAAACAGCTACCGACACCACTCAAAACTTCCAAAGTATTTATAACAAAATCAAAAGTGGTGATCGTTCATTTACTACCATCAAAAAATATCTTGATATTGATAGATATTCTGACACTAAAGATGTGATATTAAACGATTATTACACAAATATTGGAGAAAACAATTATCTAACCGACGAGGCTATTGAAATTTTTAACAACTATGATTATAACATCAATAGTAAATACTTCAAATATGTTCTTGCTAATAAAGATGCGGTTGGGAAAAAAATCTCAGCTGATATTTTAGAATCAAAAATGGTAAATGCGTTTGATGAATATTGTTACATTAACAGAGAAAAGCCTAATTGTATTGAGGATTTAAAGAAGATTGATCCAAAAATTTATTCAATCGTTAAAGAGAGTCATAATGAGAGAGAGATCTTTATGAACTTCTACCAAAATCGAAAAGATAAGGCTGCTTGGGATAAATTGGTTGCCCATATGCAGAAAAAATTTGAATCCAATACTTTGGGATCTAACGAACTAAATTCATTCGCTTGGACTGTTTGGGAAAACTACAAAACATTTAACGACAGTACTGCCCTTCGATTTGGACTTAATTGGTCGAAAAAATCGTTTGAAGGAGATTCTCTTAACTCTGCAATTGTCGACACTTATGGTCATTATCTTTTTGATTTAGGACACAATCAAGAGGCTCTACGAATTGCACAAATTGCCGTTGATAGAGGAACTATTGAAAAGAGTGAATACTTGAAATTTTATGAAGAGAATTTAGAACTGTATAAGAAGAAGTTGTAATCCTTTTTTTAAACATAAACTACTCATAATCAGATTGGTTGTGAGTAGTTTTGTTTTAATGGAGAATATATAAACTTAAATTTGTAATTTTGTATAAATTTAATCTATATGCCAACACTTTGAATGTTTTTTGGAATCATTATAAGGATGTATTATGCTCCAAAAGAACATAATCAGCCTCATATACATGTCTATTTCCAAGATTTCACAGCAGTAATAAATATTTATACATTTGATATTATTGAAGGAATTATTCCAACCAAACAACTTCGTCTGGTACTTGCATGGATGGAAATCCACAAAGACGAATTACTTGCAGACTGGAAACTTTGTCAAAATGGAGAGAAACCATTCATTATTGAACCTTTAAAATAAACACCATGTATTTTGCAGTAAAAAATGTTCAACCTACAGATAATTACCACCTTATCCTTACTTTTGAGAATGGAGATAAACGATTGTTTGATATGAATCCGTATCTAAATATTGGAATCTTTCAAGAGTTAAAAGATAAAGCAGAATTCAAAAAGGTCAAAGTCTCTTTTGATTCTATCGAATGGGAAAATGAAGCCGATTTTGATCCCGAAGTGCTCTATCAAAATAGCACTCAACTTTAATTCTCATCCCTCCCCCATATTGCAAACACCACCACTCCCAATACCCCAAAAACCGTAGCACTCAAAAAAGTAATTGTTGGCGTACTGTATCTCCACAAATAGGCCCCCCAAAGTGCCCCAATGGTAACGGCCAAATCGCGATAAAAGTAGTAACTTCCAAAATAAACAGGCTTCTCATCATGTGGGGCTAAATCCATGATGAGCGATTTACGCGTTGGTTCACCAAACTCCTTCAATCCTCTAAATATAAAAGCAAAAACCAAAGCTATAAAACTGGTTGATAACCATAAAATAAGTGGAAAGAGCATAAAAAAAATAAAAGTAGTAACCACAAAAGGCTTCTTGTTGGCCCTATCGGCATAATAAGCCACAGGAATATAAACCAGAAGCGCAACCACCATCTCGATAGCCGTTAAAACACCAAATTCAGAGGCCGTTACTCCCGCCCCTCCAACGGTTGCAACCGCCCAAATAGCGATATATGCATAAGGTATCTGTTCACAAAACCGCACCAATATATCACTTACTAACAACACTTTAAGATTTCGAGGAAATTTAAATATGGAGACAAAAGCCTGCGGATCTCCACCCTGAGGAGTATCATTTTTAAGTGTAAACTGCTGTATGATTGTAGAAAGTAGTCCAAGCAAAAAAGCTATTGCAAAAGAGATTCTAATCCCTTGAGTAATTCCATATTGATCTATTAAAACACCACCAATAACAGGTCCAATTGCCATTGGTATTCGCCTAACCAAGGAGTGCAACGAAACACCCATAACCTGCTTATTCTTGGGTACTTCGCCTCTCACCAGCTCCATAGAGGCTGGCAAGGATAAACTCGTCCAAGATAAAAAGAAGAATGAGCCAATAATTACGGCAATCCAATAAGGGAATAGTATCACAATAGCATAACCAAACATGGCTAAGATATTGAACCACAACAACGAACGTTTATATCCAAATTTGGCAGTTAACCAACCCCCAGGAATAGAGTAAATGGCTGATAAAAAAGTATCTAAACCGTTAAGTAGTCCTGGGACAAGCAATGAAGCCCCTAATGCTGTTAGATAAAGTGGCAAAAATCTCTCGGCCATTTTTTCGCCCAGCCCCACTAAAACCACCATTACAAGTAAGCCTGTGAGACCACTGTTAAGGCCCAGGAAATCTTTAATGCGCTTTATCATAACAAATAATTATTACTCAAAAACAGATTGACCTCTTGTTTGGTTCAATCTTCGGAGATCTCTTCTATTTGTGCATTAAATATAGAAAAATGGACACTTCCATACTTGCGCAACTGCGAGAAGTTAGGATGTTGCGAGAAATCATATTTATCCGAGTGTTCAAAAATTAAAATACCATCCTCTTTTAGCAGAGTTCTGTCAAATATGGTTTGTGGAATGGTATCTATCTTCTCCAAATCATAGGGCGGATCAGCAAAAATAACATCAAACTTTCGCTCTGTAGAGTTTATGAATTTAAAAACATCCATATTTAATGGCAGCGCTCTCTTCTCTTCATTTAGCTCTTTCAAGCACTTCTGAATGAATCGGAAATGGCTACTCTCCTTCTCCACAATCACAACTTCTGAACATCCTCTTGAGATAAATTCGTAGGAAATTCCACCAGTACCTGCAAACAGATCGAGTACTGCAATATCCTCAAAATCAATGATATTATTTAAAACATTAAAGAGATTTTCTTTGGCAAAATCGGTTGTTGGTCGAGCTTTAAAATTGGCTGGTGGCTCAATTCTGCGACCTCTATGTCGTCCACTTACGATACGCATACGGGCAAATTAAAGAGTGAAAAAAACTCATATTGTGGTAGTTGCTTAAACTGATAACTAAATGATATAGATTTACTTACCTGTTTAAACGATACCTTTTTTACAAATTGACGAAGCTGTAAAATCAACGAACTATCTTCTTTTATCAAGCCAATAATATGTACTTCCGTATCATCGACAGTAAATTTAAGTTGCTCAAATACGAATAAGAAGAAGTAGAGGAAGTCAGCATCAGACTGATAATCAAAATGGTTAGCCATCAAAAGTGATGTGTCAGAGAAGGCAAAAATATCAAACCCTTTAGATGTAAATGATAATGTAATATTATTCTTTGCTTTACCCACCTTGTTGTAGAGACTTAATGCTTCGAGCGTAATAGCATTTGTATGAGATATTTGCAAATGCTCAAATCGACTATTCAACAGAGTCAACCAATCTGATTCGATGGGGAATAAGAGATAAGAATCTGTTAATCGAACCTTTGTAAAAAGCAATTGGCAATTCTCATCAAAAGGGTGTGTAAGTTTAAACAACTCCTTCAAATTACCAGAAGCAAAAAGCACACTCGGTACAAGTGAAAACGAAGAGGCTCCATATAGAAGAAAGATCTTTTTAAAAGGTAAATCCAACAGCGATTCACTGTTTATTATTTTCTCAAACTGATCTAAACACTTTGTATTAAGCGATGTCCTAACAATATTGCCATCTTCCCAATTTTGATGATAGAATTGAATAAATCGATTCCTAATTGGATCAAGTGTACAAAAAGAAAAACCATCCAAAGTAATTTGGATGGATAAAAAATAGGATGACGAGATATTAGAATCAAACGACTCGTCTAAAAATGAGATGTTATACATGTATTAGTTTACTCCCAGTTACCAGCATTGTTATTTGTCTCGGTTAAAGAACCAACCTTTAAACCAGGATATTTTTCGATTTTAATAGTTCTATCATTTAACGCCCCAATCTCAGAACGATCCAAACCCTTTAGGAAAACATCATTGGCAACTTTACATTCAAAAACTTGAACTTTCACACCTAAACCGGCATTAGTTACAATTGAACCCGCTGCGAGCTCAAACTTAGATCCATCTTTAACCGTTGGAACGAATTTTAGGGAATCTAAATTTTTCCACCCTTTAAACAACGAGTCTTTAACACTCACATAAAAAGTATCACGTTTAATAATTCCTTTTTTTAATGCTTCAACCTCTGTCATTCCCGCTTCTAATAAGCTATCAGAAATACTACCTTCCATCTTAATTAATGGAATCTTTTCGGTTTTAATAAAGGAAACTAAAGTGTCAAAACTACCCGTATATTGGCCTTTTACTGTAAGAAATGCCATCTGTGCTGAACGTATCGTGCTTAATCTCTTCACGACTGCTTTTTGACGGACATCATACTGCTCTTGAAAGCGAATAGGTTGCTGTATGCTATTATACACCCAAAAGGCTAAAAAAGCAATTAAAACGGCTAAAATAATCTGAATAGCTAACTTCATATATTTTGGAGTTTAGATTAACAAACCAAATATAAAAAAAATTTAGATATTTACAGCTTATTAACAACAACATTATGACTCAAGAGGAAATTTCTAATGGAATATTAGCAAATTTTGGCTTTCAACCAACAGATTCGCAATCAATTGCAATAAGCGAGCTTTCAAAATTCTTTTATAATAGAGATGATAATGCCATTTTTATCTTAACGGGCTTTGCTGGTACGGGTAAAACGCAATTAATAAGTTCCATCGTTCAGTTCTTCGATTCTATTCATCAACCATCCATACTGCTGGCTCCAACTGGTCGAGCCGCTAAAGTTTTTTCAACCTACGCGAACAAGGAGGCAACGACCATTCATCGTAAAATATATTGGCCATCGGCCACCGATAGTAGCAAAAATAAGATCCAATACAACAAGCAATCTAACGCCGTTTTCTTTGTCGATGAGGCCTCTATGATTCCCACCGACTCGCAAAGCGACCTGAACGAAAATCGCTATAATCTGCTCGACGACTTAATGAGTTATGTATTTGGGAACGACAATTGTAAACTGGTTTTGATTGGTGATACAGCTCAGCTACCTCCAATTGGATCTAAAGATGCAAATGCGCTATCAAAAGAGTACCTTAAACAATATTCATCTAGTGTTTATGGGGTAACACTTACCGATGTTGTTCGACAAGCACAGGAGTCGCTTATCATCAAGAATGCCACCAATTTACGAACCATTTTGCAAAATGAGCTAACCGATAAATTTCCAAAACTCATTGCAAATCCAAAAATGGATGCCATAAATATTAAGGGAGATGAACTCATTGAAGCAATCACGCAAAGCTTTGATTATTATGGCATTGAGGAGACGATGATTATTACTCGTTCCAACAAAAGAGCTACCGTTTTTAACAATGGAGTGCGTAATTCTATTCTATTTAAAGAAGATGAGCTCTCAAATGGCGATATTTTAATGGTTACTAAAAATAACTACTTCTGGACAAAAGAGAACAAGGAGTTGTCGTTTATTGCCAACGGCGATTTGCTCAAAGTTGTTAGAGTTAAAAAGCACGAGGAGATGTATGGATTTCGTTTTGTAAATGCCACCGTCTCTATTATTGACAAGCCTGATATTGAACTCGACCTCAAATTAATTTTAGATAGTCTCCAATCCGACACGCCATCCCTAACCCGCACACAACAGCAACAATTGGAACAAGCTGTTTATGAGGATTATGCCGATTTAACATCGCATCGCGCCAAGCTGGATAAATGTAAAGAAAACCCCTATTTGAACGCCCTTCAAGTTAAATTTGGTTATGCGGTAACTTGTCATAAAGCTCAAGGAGGACAGTGGCAATCGATATTTATTGACCAAGGTTATATTACCGAGGAGATGGTGGACGTAGAGTACTTCAAATGGCTTTATACAGCCATTACTCGCGCTCAAACTAAACTATACTTCGTGAATTTTAGTGATACGTTCTTTGAGTAGGATTGCGATCTCGCCTTCGGCTTCGATATTAGTTATTACGCAGAGTTTCGCAAAGGAAGGCGCAAAGTTCCGCAAAGAATTTTGTTTAAATGTTAGGTTTTGAGACGCCATAAATGGGCGTCTCAAAAACATATAATACGCTTCAATTACTTACATCGAACTCACGTTAATTGAAATTTTCATACAACCTAACTCTTTGCGAAACTTTGCGATTTATCCTTTGCGGTACTTTGCGTAATAACCACAAAAAAAATAGGGTAAGTTTCCCTACCCTATCTATTTCTATCGTATTACTACATTATATCTACTTAATATCTAAGTCTTTAATGATTTTATCAATTTTTTCGGATGCTTTCTTATCTGCATTAACAAAATCACTTTTGCCCGCTAATTGCTCTTTTACCTCAAAATAGAACTTAATCTTAGGCTCTGTTCCTGAAGGGCGAACAGATACTTTTGAGCCATCTTCAGTGAAGAATTGAAGCACGTTTGATGTTACTGGCAACTCAATCTTAACTTGCTTACCATCAATAGTTTCAATTAACGAATCGTAATCTTTAACCGAAATAACTTTTGAACCAGCTAATGTTTTTGGAGGATTATTACGATAATCTTTCATCAACTGCTCAATCTCTTCAGCACCTGTTTTTCCTTTACGAACGATGTAAACCATCTTCTCTTTAGAAAAACCATACTCTAAATAGATATTTTGAAGCAATTCAAACAAAGTCAATTTGTTCTCTTTAGCCCACGCTGCAATTTCAGCCATCATAGCACACGCAGCCACGGCATCTTTATCTCTCACGTAATCGCCAGGTAAGAAACCATAACTCTCTTCGCCTCCGCAAATATATTTCATCTTGCCTTCAAGCTCTCTGATAGTAGCAGCAATCCATTTAAAACCAGTGTAAACATCAAAATATTTAACACCACTTTTAACGGCCATATCCTTAATTAACTCACTGGTAACAATTGTTTTAACTATAAACTCTTTGCCTGTAAGTTTGCCCTGACGTTTCCACTCATTTAACATGTACCAAGTAAGTAACATCGCTGTTTGATTACCGTTTACAAGGATAAATTTACCCGAATCGTCTTTAATAGCAACACCCAAACGATCGGCATCCGGATCCGACGCTAACACGATATCCGCATCAACTTCAGCCGCCTTTTTAACTGCCATCTCAAGCGCTGCGGGCTCTTCAGGGTTTGGAGATACCACTGTTGGGAAATCGCCACTTACCACATCTTGCTCAGGAATGTTGATGATATTGGTAAATCCAAGATTACGAAGTGCCGCTGGAATCAACTTAACACCTGTTCCGTGAATAGGCGTATAGACAATTTTAAGATCCTTTTGCTTTGCAACAACATCACGATTCAACGATACATTTAAAACACTAGCTAAGAATCTGTTATCCATATCTTCGCCAAGCTTAACGATAAGAGAATCGTTACCCGAGAATTTGATCTCATCTACTGACTTAATCTTCATTACTTCGCCAATGATATTCTCATCATGCGGAACCACTACTTGGCCGCCATCTTCCCAATAAGCCTTGTAACCGTTATACTCTTTAGGGTTATGAGATGCCGTGATTACAATACCACTTTGGCACTTTAACTCTCTAATTGCAAACGAAATCTCTGGCGTTGGACGTAATCCTTCAAAAAGATAGGCTTTAATGCCATTTGCAGCAAAAATTTGTGCCGATGATTTGGCAAACAACTCCGAATTATTACGACAATCGTAACCAATCACCACTGCAATCTCCTTTAAATGAGAAAATTGAACTTTCAAGTAGTTAGACAAACCCTGAGTTGCAGCACCAACCGTATAAATATTCATTCGGTTAGAGCCAACTCCCATAATACCGCGAAGTCCGCCTGTTCCAAACTCTAAATCTCTGTAAAAAGAGTCGATAAGCTCCGTTTTATCCGATTTATCCAAAAGCGCTTTAACTTCAGCTTTTGTATT
>RRZU012811980.1_pt1 | contig 22358 bp, 21 predicted proteins | sample 2165561 | NCBI WGS metagenome assembly RRZU01 (sample SAMN10456909, study PRJNA506462) | wastewater metagenome | isolation source: wastewater sludge | place: USA: Moscow, Idaho | reverse complement strand
TGCTAATGATTCTGGTGTTTCATCATATTTTCCATCCTCATTAGGTAATCCAGCATTTGGATATGCAGAAACATGTGTTTCAGATATATCACTCAATTTTCTTAAGTATTCTTCCATAAATTCAGGTCCTGTTGCACAGTTAAGTCCTATTGATATTGGTTTCATATGATATGTTGCATAATAAAACGCATCTGCTGTTTGTCCTGCTAATGTTGTACCTGTACTTTCAACTGTAAACGATAACATTATTGGTACTTCATATTTTTCAGAAAATGCTTTTTTCGCACCTAAATAAGCTGCTTTTAGATTTCTTGTATCTTGTATTGTTTCAAATAATAATAAATCTATTCCACCATTCAATAAACCTGTAACCGCTCTATAATAACTTTCTATTAATTCTTCAAATGTCACTCCACCTGTTACACTAATTGATTTACTAGTTGGCCCTAATGATCCTGCAATATATATTTTTCTAGTTGAATTATTTTCTTTACAATAATCATAAATTGCTTCTTTTACTATAGCCACTGCCTTTTCATTCATTTCAATATCTTTATCTTCTAATCCATATTCCTGTAGCACTATATTTAATGCTCCAAACGTATTTGTTTCAATTATATCTGCACCTGCATCTATATATTTCATATGTATTTTTTTTATAATATTTGTTCGTGTCATTACTAAATAATCATTACATCCTTCATATTTTGTACCACCAAAATCATCAGAAGTTAACATCTCTTTTTGTAACATTGTACCCATTGCACCATCTAATATAACTATTCGTTCTTGCAAATCATTTAATAAACTCATACGTATCCTCTCCTTTTATTATAAAAAATGGCCTTTTGGGGCTATCTTTATTTCATATGTTGAAATTTTGGACTATATGTCTCTAATTTTTCAAACATATAATCTTTTGATTTGTAATAATCTATTATTTTCTGTAGTGCTTCTACAGTAGTTACTTTTGCTTGTGAATCATGCATTAAGATATTTACTTTTTTATAAGGACATTTTACAGTTGCATTATACACTAAAGTATCTATTGGTACATTACTACCACTTGCATCTGTACTATCACAATTCCAATCTTGATACACAAATCCTTCTTCATTAAGTCTATTAATAATTTCTCTTTTCATTTGTTTACTAGTTATTGTATTACTTGAACCTCCTGGAAATCTAGTTACTTTTGAATCAATATTTGTTTCTTTTTTTATACTTTCTTGTAATTTATAAAGGTCTGCAAAAAATGCATCAACAGAAGCATAAATTTGACTATATTTGTGTGTATATGTATGTATTGCTATTGTATGACCTTCTTCAACTATCTTTTTATATAATTCTTTATTCTGACCTATAACAAAAAATGTTGCTTTTATATTATTCTTTTTTAATATTTCAAGTATTTTTAACGTATTTCCTGTAGAAGGACCATCATCAAATGTTAAATATACAGTTTTAATATCTTTAAGTTTATCCTCTAATTCTATTTTTAATTTCTCATTTTCTATATTTAATTTTTTCATTTCAGCAATTTTATTTTTTATTTCTAAGTCTATCTTTGATATTTCTTTAACTTTTACATCATTTGATTGGATTTCTTTTATAGTTATATAACCAAATGATAATATTATTACTGAAGATAATGAAAATATAGCTATGCTAACATAAAATAATATAGTTTTAAATTTTTCCATACTATACTCCATTTCTCTTTATTTTTTTTAGTTTATCATTTTCGGTTTTTACATTTTTTAAATTATTATCTATTTTAATTAATTTCTGCTTTTTATCAATTATTTTTTTTTCATTTTTTTTATTTTCTGCTTTTTTTTCTATTAAAACTGCATTTGAAAAGAAAGTTAATGCTATAAATACTGCAGATAATATTAATGATATTATGATAAATATAATCTTCTTTTTATCTTCCATTATATCTCCTAATTTTTATTTTCTTTACACCATTTAATTAAATATTCTTCTACTTTTTCTTTCAACTCTGGATGTCTTAATGCAAATTCAAAATTTGCTTTAAACATTCCAAATTTATCTCCTGTATCATATCTTAAACCATCAAAATCATATGCATATAGCTTATAACCATCTTTTTTCATGCTTAGTATAGCATCTGTAAGCTGTATTTCTCCACCTTTTCCAGGTTTCAGATTTTTTAAATATTTAAATATTTCAGGTTCAAGAACATATCTTCCTAATGCTGCATATGTACTTGGTGCTTCATCAACATTTGGTTTTTCTATAAAATCTTCAACTTCAATAGTATGATCATCAATTCTAGATAATGGATCTATTATTCCATACTTCTGAGTTTCTGATTTTGGAACATTTTGAACTCCTAAAATTGTCCCACCATTAAGTTCATTATATTTATCTACTAATTGTTTTGTTACAGGATCTTCTGTATCATTATTATAAATAATATCATCTCCAAGTAAAACAACAAATGGCTCATCTCCTATAAATGCTTCCGCACAACTAATCGCATGCCCTAATCCCAATGGTTTTTTTTGCCTAACATAATATATATTCGACATTCGTGATATGTTTTGGATTGATTTTAATAATTCTATTTTACCACTTTCTTCTAATGTTTTTTCTAGTTCATATGAATAATCAAAATGATTTTCTATAGATGACTTATTTCTACCTGTTACTATTAATATTTCCTCTATCCCTGAAGCAACTAATTCTTCTACTAAATATTGTAATGCAGGTTTATCTACTATCACTAGCATTTCTTTTGGCTGTGCTTTTGTTGCAGGGAGTACTCTTGTTCCTAAACCTGCCGCTGGTATAACTGCTTTTCGTATTTTTTTTAATGATTTTTTTGAATCATTACTAATCATGGATATCACTCCTTATTTATTATCACTTCTTATTTTATCTATTATATTATTATCAAATTTCTTATTTTTAATAAGTTCAATTTCATATTTATAAGGTGCTACTGTTTTAGATCCTTTTTCTTCTGATAAAGCTACATAAGGTGTTTCTAATATCTTTGGTATGTTTTTAAAAGCTTCATGATGTGCTATATAGTTTAATGCTTCAAATCCAATATGTCCGTATCCTATATTCTCATGTCTATCCTTAGATGCTCCTTTAGGATTTTTACTGTCATTTAAGTGTACTACTGATATTCTATCAATACCAACGATTCTATCAAATTCTTTTATCACACTATCAAAATCATTCACTATATCATATCCTGCGTCATGTACATGGCATGTATCGAAGCAAACAGATAATTTATCATTATATTTTACACCATTTATTATTTGTGCTAATTCTTCAAATGAACGTCCACATTCACTACCTTTTCCAGACATTGTTTCGAGTGCAATTTTAACTTTTTGACTTGGTGTTATTACTTCATTTAGTCCTTCTATAATTTTTGCAATTCCAATTTCTGCTCCTTCACCTACGTGTGCTCCAGGATGTAATACAATTTGACTTACACCTAATGCTTCTGTTCGTTCTATTTCTGTTCTTAAAAATTTTACAGCTATTTCATATGTTGATTCATTAACTGCATTTGCTAAATTTATTATGTATGGTGCATGCACAACAACATCATTTATATCTATTCCATTGTCTTTCATTAGTTTCAATCCCGCTTCTATATTAAGTTCTTCAACAGGCTTTCTTCTTGTATTTTGAGGTGCTCCAGTATATATCATAAATGTATTTGCTCCATATGAAAGTGCTTCTTCTACAGATCCAACTAACATTTTTTTTCCACTCATTCCTACATGAGATCCTATTTTAAGCATTTGTACTCTCCTTCATTTCTTCTTTTCTTATTTTTGCTTGTTTAATATGTTTTTCTCTCATTTTATACAAAAACACTGCTGATGCAATACCAACATTAAGTGATTCTATGTCTCCATAAATAGGTATTATTGATTTTATATGCGAATTTTCAATAAAATAATCTGAAACTCCGTTTCCTTCATTTCCAAATATATATGCATTTTTCTCTTTATCTATTTCTATTTCATCGTAATTAATTGAATCTTCTCTAAGTGCAGTTGATATTATTTTATAATTATTATTATTCAAAAATGACAAAATATCTTCTTGGCTCGCATATATTATGTTTATTTTAAATATTCCACCCATTGTAGCTCTAACTGTTTTTGGATTGTACACATCAACTGATCCCTTAGTTAATACTAAATTCTTAAAAGCAGTTGCTTCCAATGTTCTAATTATTGTTCCTACATTTCCTGGATCTTGAATATTATCTAATATTACTACATCTCCTTGAATATCTGTCAATTTCTTTAAATTACTTGAATATAGCAATATAACACCTTGACTACTATCTTGATCTGAAATATCGTCAAATAAGTTATCTTTTAATATTGTTACATTATTGAACTCATCTATTCTATATTTTTCTTTATAATATTCGTATTTTGATTCTTTTAAAATAATTTTATTAAAGCTAATATCCTCTAATAAAAATTTCTCACCTTCTGCTTTAAATATATTATTTTCATCTCTATATTTTTTCTGTTCTAATTTTTTTAATAATTTATAAAATTTATTATCAGGACTTACTATTACATCCCTCATTTCTTGTGTTTTTTTCATATTTTCCCTTTTTTATTTTTATTTTGTATTGATTACAAATCATTATATCATAATTTTTATAATTTATGTACATATTAATATCAATCAAATATACATTTTTATATTTTTTATATAAAAAAGAGTATCTTAAAATTTAAATTAATGCTCTTTTTATAAATCTATTTTATCATATTTTCTACTAATAATTCACCAAAATCATGACCTAAATACGTTACTCTCAAATTTGTTATTTCTACTCTCCATATCATTACACCAGATTCTGATGCTTGCCTACAAAATGTTAAAAAATCAGTATCTCCATTTTGATGAACTTTTACAGATTGCTTTAACATACCTACATTTGATACAGTTGATATTTCTTTTTTTTCATATAATGGCTTTGTTTCTATACTATCACCATCAATATGAGTATACTTATATCGACCATCAGAAACATAGAAATCGTAATATTCTACATTCATTTCTTTTAATTTATTCAGAAATTCAATGAAATCCATTCCCTTCTCTGATGCTAAATGTAGATTTTCTATTTCTTCTATTGTAAACATGTTTCCTCCTATTTTACCTTAAACTTTTTTTTAATTTAAGCCATTTAATTTTTCTCCACCAATTATATGGTAATGTAAATGGTAAACTTCTTGTCCACCATCTGAATTTGTATTTGTTATAACTCTATATCCTGTTTCTGAAATATTCAGTTGTTTTGCTATTTTTGATATTGTTAATTGTAATTTCCCTAATAGTTCTATATCAGATTCCGTTACATCATCTAAATTTTTAATTTCTTTTTTTGGAATAACCAATACATGTACTTTAGCAACTGGATTTATATCTTCAAATGCTAAAAAATCTTCATCTTCATATACTATTTTTGCTGGTATCTCTTTAACTATTATTTTTTTAAAAATTGTTGACATAACTTCCTCCTAATTATTATAATTCTATTTTATTTACTCTTCTTTCATGTCTTCCACCTTCAAATTTAGCATTTAAATATGATTCTACTGTTGCAATTGCCAAATCTTCTCCTATAACTCTTGCACCTAATGCTAAAACATTCGCATTATTATGTTCTCTTGCCAATTTTGCTGTCAATTCATTGTGGGCTAATGCTGCTCTTATTCCTTTAACCTTATTTGCTGCGATTGATATTCCTATTCCAGTTCCACAAATTAATATTCCTAAATTATCATTAGATTTAAGAACTTCTTCTCCTAATATTTGAGCAATATCTGGATAATCTACAGAATCTAATGTATCTGTTCCTACATTTAATACATCATATCCTTTAGATAATAAATAATCTTTTATTTTATTTTTAAGTTCTACTCCAGCATGATCATTGCCAATTATAATTTTCATAGTAAATCTCCTTTTTATACTCTAATTTAAATTATTGCCGATATAAATAACATTATATTCAATAATGTTGCTATTACACCGACTGTCCATAAACCTATAGACATTATTGTTGAATTTTTATATTTTCCCATTACTTTTTTAGAAGATGTTAAATATATTTGTAAAAAAATAGTTATTGGTAATTGTACACTCAAAAGCATTTGTGATATAACCAAACCTTTAAACGTATCCTTTACAAAAAATATAACTAGTAATCCTCCAAATGCTGTTAAAATTACTCCTAATTTTGTTACTTTTGTTTGTATATTATATTCTTGTTTAAAAATACCTGAAAAAACTGTTCCACCTGCCATTGCAGCTGTTATACTCGAAGAAACTCCTGCAAATAATAATGCTACTGCAAATATTGTTGATGCATTTTTACCTAATAATGGAACTAACAACTCTTTTGCTTGACTAAGTTCAGTAACAGATATTCCTTTTTTATGAAATTCTGCTGCCAATATTATCATAGAACTATTTATAGCCCATCCTACAATCATTGAAAATATTGTGTCTGTAAATTCATAATCTAATCTTCTTTTTATTGTATAATCATCCATTTTATGTAATCGTTGTGATTGAATTGTTTCAGAATGTAAAAATAAATTATGTGGCATTACTACTGCTCCTAATACACTCATTATTATTAACATCGATCCTGACGGAATATTGGGAGTAACGGTTCTTATTAATACTTCATTCCATACTACATTTGATAAAAGCAATTCAAATAGAAATGATAATCCTATTATCGATACAAATACCATTATCATTTTCTCAATTCTATTATAAGAATTAGTTAAATTTATAAAGACAATTGATATTGTGGTTATTATAGCTCCTATTATCATAGGCATTTTTAAAAGTAACTGTAATGCTATTGCAGCTCCTAGTATTTCAGCCATTACTGTTGCTATGCTTGCTAGCACTGCTGTTAATAAAATAGGTAAAGAATATTTTTTCGGTATATATTCTGTTGCAGCTTCTGCAATACACTTTCCTGTTACTATCCCCAAATGTGCTGCATTATGTTGTAAAATTATTAACATTATCGTTGATAATAAAACTGTCCATAGCAATGTATATCCATATTCTGAACCTGCAGCTATATTTGATGCCCAATTACCTGGATCTATAAATCCTATTGTTACTAAAAGTCCTGGTCCTACATACTTTAAAGTATGAAATACTTCTTTTATTTTATTGTTCATTACAAAAATCCTATCTACATATCAATTATTTAGTAAATGTATTGTTTATAACATCTTCAAAAAGTCTTTCTTCCAAATTAAATGTTTCATCATTTGAAATCAAGTATTGATATGTTAATAATTCATTTTCTACTTGGATTAAAACAACTTTATAGTTTTCTATAACTTTTTTTTCTTTATTGTTTATTCTAGTTTCATAAACAGTTTTTGTCATACCTTCATATGTTTTAGAATTTATTTTTGTTATATTATTAGAAGATTCAAATTCATTTATTTTATTTTCTATTTCAGTTGGTGATGAATATTTCTCAACTGCTATTGTAAATGGAAATTTTATATTGCTTTTTTTATCCACTAATTGCATTATTTTCCCATCTTTTTTTTCAAATGTTAATGTTTCAAATAAATATATTTTAAAATTTTCTAATACATAATCTTTTCTGTCTGATTCTAACACTTTATTTATAGATTTTTCATAATTTGAACCAGCTTTTTTTCTTTCATTATTTCTACTATCTCCATTTATTATACCCACAATTCCACCTATTATTTTAAATGGTAGTTTAACTGCTTCTACTGCTAAACCAATCCCTGTACTTGCAACTGTTGCTACTAAACAAGAATTTAATGCAGTTACAATAAATGTACTTAATAACAAATACTTCCATAAATTTTTATTTTTCATTCTTCCCTCCATGTTATTATTTGTTTTTTGATTATTGACTAATGTATTTTATCATAATATAATGATTTACGAAAGTTTTTTATTTGTATACATAAATATCGTATCTTATATTATTTAAAAGGAGAAAAATGAAAAAAACAACATATTTTTTATGCATTATATTTTTTATATATAGTATTTTTATACTATCCTTAGGTTCTATAAACTTTGGTAGTTTAACTTGTTTATTCTTATCAATTACTATGTTATCTATAAATAAAATTAAAAATAAAAAATTAAAAATTCTCTTTAAATTTTCCATAATTTCTTATTTATCATTTATCATATTATTCGCTTTTTTCCTATTTTTGAATGTTAAATATGAAGTAAATACTGACAATAATATCGATAGTATCATTGTTTTAGGGGCTGGATTAACTAATAAAGATGAATTATCAAATTCTGGAAAATTACGATTGAACAAAGCAATTCAGTATTATAAAAAATTACCTAATACAAATATTTATTTAACTGGTGGCAAAGGATTTAACAACCATATTTCTGAAGCTATAGCTGGAAAAAAATATTTAATCTCAAATGGAATTCCTGAAAATAAAATATATATGGAAGAATTATCTACATCAACAAAGGAAAATCTTTATTATATTAGTTCCGTTATAAAAAATTCAAAAACTGGTGATAAGAAATTTTTATTAATAACTAGTGATTTTCACATAGTAAGATCTAAACTTATAGCAAATCATTTGGGTTTAGAAATTATACCATTAGCATCAAAATCTCCTATTTATAATTTACCTATAAATCTATTTAGAGAAGCCTTTGCTTTTGTAAAAACTATAATTTTTGATTTAAAATAATATCATAATTTTATTATTGTAATTTTATTATAAAAATAGTAAAATTACATATATGCGAATGTGGTGGAACGGTAGACACGCCATCTTGAGGGGGTGGTAGCATTGCTGTATGGGTTCAAATCCCATCATTCGCACCACTATTTTACTATATCTATTATTTCTAATATAAGATTTTTATCTTTTCTATCTTTTGTTTCAACTTTACTATTCACATCCAATATAACTGGATTATATTTCAATGCTTCTTTTATATTTTCATTTGATAGTCCTCCTGCTAGTATAAATGGAAAATCAACATTTTTAAGTATTTCCCAATTAAATGTTTTCCCACTTCCTCCATAATTATCAGTTTTTGTATCAAATAGAACATACTCTATATATGGTTTAAAATCATCAAATATTGGTAACTTATCTTCTACAGAAAATACTTTCCATATTTTGATTTTTTTTCCTGAAAATTCTAAATTTTTATTTTTATTTAATTTATCATATAGCTTTTCTACAAACTCTACTGATTCATTGCTATGCAATTGAACAACATCAATATTTGTTTCTATTATAGTTTCGTAAATATCATCTACAGTTCTATTCACAAATACACCAACTACTTTTTTATTATATTCATGTGCTAATTTTATATTTTTTTTTGCTAATTCATTCGATACAAATCTAGGACTTTTTGGAGCAAATATACATCCAAAATAATCTATATCCATTTCCTTTAATTCTTCTAATTCTTCATACGATCTTATTCCACAAATTTTAAGTTTTGTTTTTAACATATAAATAACGACTCCTTTCATTTATATTATTTTATATAACGCTATAGTTAATGTGCCAAAAACTAATTGTAATATTTATTTTATTTTCATAAAATATAAATTATATAAAGTTATTCATATAATTTATTTATGTACTCTGTTTTATTTCCGTATTCATCATAGATAAATATTGGATATTCGATAGATACACTATTTTTTGCATCTTTCATCGCTTCGACTAAACAAATTTTTGATGATTTATTTATTGTTGTATAACAGAATTGAACTCTTTTTACATTTAATTTATATTGTTTCATCTTTTCAATAATTTCAAATACTCTATCACTCCTAAATACAATAAAAAAATAGCCACTATTTCTAAGTAAATAAGAACTTATTTTAAATATTTCATCTAATTTAAGATTTACTTCATGCCTAGCATTTGCTAGTTGCTCTAATTTATTTATTTGCATTTCATTCCCATCATATTCAAAATATGGTGGATTTGTATAAATAACATCAAACTGATCTTTTTTAAAATGATTTTTATAATTTTTTATATCATCATGTAATATTTCTATTCTTTCTTCATAACCATTTTTTATAACATTTCTTAATGAAATGTTAGCCATTATTTCTTCTATTTCGATTGCTTTTATATTCATTTTTGATCGTTGTGCTAGCAACAACGATATTACTCCACATCCAGATCCTATTTCTAATGCATTTTTTGTAGTTCTATTTACCTTTATATAATCTGCTAAAAGTACAGAATCTAATGTAAAATTTTGATAATCATTTCGCTGTATAATGTTCATTCCTGATATTGTTGTTGTCGTTTCTTCACCTGTTTTCTTCATTTAATTCACTCCTTTTATACTTAAAATTATTTTATCATATTTATTATTTTTTTGACTAATATTTATTAAATATAATATAATAAAGTTATACTAATTTTTTTGGAGGAATAAATGTCTAACATGAATAATAATTTAAGTAGTGCTGTCTGTGAAACAATAATTCCAGAAGTGCCTTTAAAAGATTTAAAAGATATAGAGAGAAGTATACAAACAAAATATAGATCACGTCTTTGGTCACCTTTTATACATGCATTGAAGGAATTTGAAATGGTTAATGAAGGTGATAAAATAGCAGTCGCAATATCTGGTGGGAAGGATAGTTTACTTCTTGCAAAATTATTTCAAGAATTAAAGCGTCATAGTAAAATAAATTTTGAAATTGTCTTTATTGCAATGAATCCAGGATTTAATCAATCAAATCTGGATAATTTAAGAAAAAATCTAGATCATCTAAAAATACCTTGTGAAATATACAATGAAAACATTTTTGAAGTTGCTGAATCTATTGCTCAAGACTATCCTTGTTATATGTGCGCTAGAATGAGGAGGGGAAGTTTATATAGTAAGGCAACATCATTAGGTTGTAATAAACTTGCACTTGGTCATCATTTTGACGATGTGGTTGAAACTATAATGATGAGTATTTTATATATGAGCAAATATGAAACTATGCTACCTAAACTAAAATCAGATAATTTTGATATTGAACTTATTAGACCTTTATATTATATAGAAGAAAAAAATATAATTCGATATACTAAAAGTAATGGTATATTTGCAATGAATTGTGGATGTACTGTTGCTGCTGGTAAAACTTCAAGTAAACGAAGTGAAGTAAAAGATCTAATCAAAATACTAAGCGCAACTGATAAAGATATTAAAAAACGTATCTTAAATTCTTCTAAAAATGTAAATTTAGAAAAGATATTAGGATGGAAAACATCTAAAGGTAAGTTTTCTTACTTAGATAAATTATAATCTATCTATATTGACTTTTAGTAAATATGAGGAATAATATAAGTATTATTTATTTTATATAGGAGGATTTATGAATACTTTTTTTAACTATTTAAAAAGAAAATTTATACTTTTAACTTTATTATTTTTACTTGTTACAAATCTTTTTTCTGCAACATTCACAATTCATTATCAAAGAAATGATAATAACTATGAAAATAAAGGTATTTGGTTTTGGGGTGATGTAAAAAATGCTCCTAAAAAATGGCCTATTGAAGCTATTAATTTTGTGAGAAAAGATGATTTTGGAGTTGTTTATGAAATAACTATAAATGATAATGCAAAAAAAATTGGTTTCTTAGTAGTTGATAAAACTATAGGTGACAAAGGTAAAGATGGTGGTGACAAAACATTTACTTCTTTTGATAAATCCAATGAAGTTTATATCTTTCAAGGTGATAATATAGTTTATCTATCAAAAGATAAAAAAACAGATGAAAATTCTACACATATTGCTGAAACTAATGAACATATAAAAGAATTTTCAAATGAAAAAATAGATTTTAAATCAGATTTTGATTCACTTTCATGGAGAAATAATGAATATAACAATTTAAGAATATATCAAATTATGGTTGGATCATTCCAAGATTCAGATACAAAAGGATTTAAAGATGGATATGGTCCTAGTAACTATAAAGGTGATATTAATGGTATAACAAATTCACTTGATTATATAAAAAGTTTGAATATAAATGCAATTTGGTTAACTCCTATTTTTGTATCACATTCTGTTGATGATAAATTACAACATACAGGTTATTTTGCTGATGATTATTTTAACGTTGATCCTAGATTTGGCACTAATGATGATTTTAAAAAACTTGTTACCGAAGCTCATGCTCGTGGTATTTATGTATTTCTAGATGGTGTTTTCGGACATCATGGTGCTACTCCTATAGAAGGTGTTGTTGATGGTAATACACAAGCAGGTGGATATGAAATAAAATATCCTGAAAGTATCGATTGGGCAAAAAAAGTAGCACAATACTGGATTGAAAATTATGAAATTGACGGATGGAGATTTGACCAAGCATATCAAATGGTTCAAAATAACCATAATTATTTATATGATATTCGAAAAGCAATTGAAGAAATATCATTTAAAAGAGAAAAAGAAGGCAAAAAATGGGGTATTTTAGGATATTCTGTTGGTGAAATTTGGGATGGGAGTGGTATTGATATTAAAAATAAAGGCTTCAAAGATAAAGGATTATATTCATTCTTTGACTTCCCACAAAGATATACACTTGTACAAACTTTCGCTATTCAAGAAAATATAAATGAACCTTGGGCTAAACAAAATGATGTTACAAAAATAAATGAGACATTTAATATTTCAAAAAATTACCCAGTTAACTCTAAAATGAATCTTATCATTACAAACCATGATCTTGTTAGATTTGGAAATCTTCTTGAACGTGGAAATATTACTAAATATGATTCTACAGATTACTGGAATAGACACAAGTTAATATTATCATTTTTAGGTGCTTATACTGGACCTGTTACAATTTATTATGGTGATGAATATGGTGCGTTTGTAAATGGTTACAAAATTTCAGGAGATTTAAACAGTGCAGATGATAATATGTCGCGTGACAATGGTAGAATAAAAGAGTTTTCAGATAATGAAAAAGATTTAATTCATTTCACCTCAAAAATAATGGATATACGTTCAAAAAATAAAGTTTTATATTCTGGCGAAAGAATAAATATAAAGGCACTTTCAAATATATATATTGATAAAAAATATGACAGTGAAAATACTATTTACTTTGCTCTTAACTTAAATAAAAAAGAGAAAGAAATTAAAATAGATTCTAGTTATAAATTAGTTGATTTAATTTCAGGACAAGAATTTGAAAAAAACTCTAAAATAATTATTCCTGCTATGCAATCAATGTATTTAAAAGAAATAAAATAATAATTATAAATAAAAACTTCCTAAATATGATTTCTAATTAGGAAGTTTTTTTTATTATTTAAAAAATTTCAATCTCAATGCATTCATTAATACTGATATCGAACTAAGTGACATTGCAAACGCTGCAATCATAGGATTTAATTTAGGACCATTAAACAATACATAAAATAGTCCTGCAGCAAATGGAATACCTATAACATTATATATAAATGCCCAAAATAGATTCTGTTTTATATTTGTTATTGTTGCTTTACTTAATTTTATTGCCTTTGCTACATCTCTCAAATCATTTTTTACTAATACTATATCTGCTGATTCAATTGCTATATCTGTTCCATTTCCAATTGCTATTCCTAAATTTGCTTTTACAAGCGCTGGTGAATCATTTATTCCATCCCCAACCATTGCTACTACTTTATTTTTAGCTTTCAAATCATCTATCATTTTTGATTTTTGATATGGTAATACATCTGCTATAACATTATCTATGTTAACTTTATTTGCTATATATTTAGCTGTTTTTTCATTATCTCCTGTTAACATATACGTTTCTATTCCTAATTTATGTAGCTCTTTTATTGCATTTTTACTAGTTTGTTTTATTGCATCCGATATATATATCAATGACACTATCTTATTATTTAATGCTACAAATACAACTGTTTTTCCATTATTTATATTTTCATTATATTTATCTAAAATATTACTATTCAAGCTAAAGTCAATTTCTTTTGTTTCCATTAATTTTTTATTTCCTATTAAAAATTCTTCACTACCTATTTTTGCTTTTAATCCATATCCTGGAAAAACATTAAAATTATCTACATTTAATATGTCTATATTTTTAGAATTTGCATAATTAACTATTGCTTCTGAAATTGGATGTTCTGACATTTTTTCAGCACTTGAAATTAGTGATAATATATGATTTTTATAATTTTCATCATTATTTAGGATAAAATATTCAATTTCTTCTACTTCAGGTTTTCCTTCTGTTATTGTACCTGTTTTATCAAATACTACTGTATCTATTTTATGTGCTATTTCTAGTGCCTCACCACTTTTTATAAGTATTCCATTTTCTGCTCCTTTCCCTGTTCCAACCATTATAGATGTTGGTGTTGCTAATCCTAAAGCACAAGGACATGCTATAACAAGTACTGATACAAAAAATGTTAGTGATTGTTTTATATCTTTAGTAAATATTAACCAAGTTAATCCTGTTATTATTGATAATACTATAATTACAGTTACAAAATATGATGATACAACATCCGCCATTCTAGCTATTGGTGCTTTTGTTGCTTGTGCCTGTTCAACTATTTTTATTATCTTTGATAACATTGTATCTTCACCAACATTAGTTGCTTTATACTCAATATAACCATTTTTATTAATAGTTCCACCTATTACTGCATCATTTATACTTTTTTCAACAGGCATACTTTCTCCTGTCATATATGATTCATCTATATTTGTTTCTCCTAATATAATTAATCCATCAACAGCAATTGTTTCTCCTGGTTTTGCTATTATCGTATCTCCTATTTTTATATTTTCTATAGGTAACTCTACTATTTCATTATTTTCATTTCGCATATTAGCAACTTTTGGTTTTAATCCAATTAGTTTCTTTATCGCTGATGATGTTTTACCCTTTGCTTTTATTTCTAAAAGTTTTCCTAATGTTATAAGAACCAATATTACTGCTGCTGATTCATAATATAAATTCATTATATAATCTTCTTTTCCTAAGAATATTTCATAAGTTGCATAAATACTATAGATGAACGATGAAAGTACACCTATAGTAATTAAGGAATCCATGTTAGGTGATTTATTAATCAAACCTTTAATACCTCCTATAAAAAAATTTTTCCCTAGTATAACTATTGGAGTAGATAAAATTAATTGTATCAATGCAAAATTTAATGGGTTATGATGCATGTCAATTATTCCTGGTAATTTTATATTAACCATATGACTCATTGATACATATAATAATGGAATTAAAAATATTGTAGATGCAACAAATGAATTATTCATCTTTTTGATTTTATCAAAATAAAGTTCTTCTTTTTCTATTTCTGAGATCTGATTTATACCATATCCTAAAGCTGAAACAACTTCCTTCAGTTTTTCATCTGAAAATTCTGTTTCATTATAAGTAATATTCAATTTTTCTGTTGCTAAATTTACGGTTGCTGATACTCCATCTATTTTATTTAGTGTATTTTCTATGCTTAATGAACATGCTGCACAATTCATTCCTGTAACTGTATATTCTTCTTTTTTCATTTATAATCTCCTTTTTTATATAAATTTATATTAAAGAATATTTTACCATATTTATTACTTATTTACAATCATTACAATACTTTAAATCAAATTTGTTCATTTTTTTTGAATTTTTTAAATTTTGGGTATTGATTTTTTTAATTTTCAAGGTACAATATACTAGTCATAAAAAATGGAGGTATTTAAAATGAAAAAATTATTATTAGTAACAGCATTATTTTCTCTTACTGCTGCAGTTACATTTACAGATTCTTTAGAAAGTCTTACACATGAAATTAGAATGGAGGATTCTAGAAAAGAAGGTGGCCCTTATAGTGGTAGTCAATTAGAATGGACATTAGGTAAAGGTAACGTTGCATTAGATGATATATCAAAAGGATTAAAATTCTCTTATGATGTTGATAGAGATGTATTTTTCAATAAAGATAGAGATGTAAGTGGTAGAGGATGGGATACTCAATTTAAACTTCAAAAAGGATATAAATGGGGTACTTATAAATTTATAGGTTTAGAATATGATGCATTTAGTAATGGTGCTGAAGACTTTAACTATTCTACTGGACCAATTTGGAAACTATTTGGTGGAAGTTTAGAAACATTTGTAGTATATGATAGAATAACTACTAAAGCAAATGATCCAGATAGATGGGGATTTGATTTTGATTTTGATAAAACTTGGATTAAAAAACAAGGTAAATTTGGTTCATTATCATTATGGAATAATATAGAACTACACTATAGATTCGAGGATGAGAACAATCCATATAAATATAGTAAAAATAATTTAGATGCTTATACTGAAACTGATTTTACATATACGACACCTAATGTTGGACCATTATATGCTTCATTGACATTATATGGTGAGGTATTTAGAAATACAGCTGATAAAGCTATTAGTTTAAATACAACATATAAAATAATGCCTTTAATTGGTGCTAAATTTAAAATAAATAATAATTGGTCTTTAAACCCTTATGTTTCTTATGAAGCATTTGATAGAAAAACTACTTATTTTAAAAATGGTTCAAACAAGAGACTTACAGTTACTGATAATAATGAATTAGCATATGGTCTTATCATTAAATGGACAAAATAAATAATAATTGACAATTGAATATTTATATAAAATAGGGTTATCATTAGATAATCCTATTATTTTTTTATTCTAATCATTTTTGAAATATTATATCCTCTATTTTTAGCAATTTCTAATAGAAAATTATATTTGCTTTCTTCTAATTCCATTTTTCTACTTAATATCCATAAGTAATCCTTATTTCCACCACCTACAATTGCATACTCATAATTTTCATCTACATAAAGTACATTGTATATACCTCCTATAAAAGGAAAAAAATATACTTTTAACAATCCACTATCTATAATTTTAGCTTTTCCTTCTATCGATTCCCTTTCTTTCTTAATTTTATTGAAACCACTATTTATTACTTTAATACTTCCATCATTATTAAGTGAATATTCTGCTGTTACAGATATTAAATTTTTTTCAAATCTGTTATCAATTCTTGCTATTTCATACCATTTACCTAGATATTTTTCATTTTGAAATCCTTCTAATTTTTCAATTAATACTTCTTTATTAGAACATGAAAATAAAAATAGTAATGCTAATAATTTAAATAATCTGAACATATATAACCTCCTAATTTTATTGTTTAAACATATTCTAACATTACTAATCTATTTTATTATTATTTATTCCTTAGTGTATTATTATATTTTTATTTTCTTAAAATAAACATTATTTGGTATATGTTTTACAAATTTAACATTACTTTTAATACTAATTAAATAAATGTTTTTTCTTAATTCGTTTATATTTTTATTATTTAAATATAATTTTGCTTCATTTATTTCAATTATTTTTCCTTTTTTATTAATAAATTTATAGACATCTAAATATTTGTTACTAACTGTTCTAAAATAATAATAATTATCATTTACAGTACCATAAACAACTTTTTCAATTTGTGACATATCTATATATATTGTTTTTTCATTAAATTTCCACCAATTTGTTATTATTATATTCATTTTTTCATAATCAAAAATTATATTTGTAAATATATCATTTATAATTAATTTATCTTTTCTAGTTATTAATTTTATATCTTCGAATTTTCTTTGATTCTTAATCTTATTAATATTCATTAAATAGTTATGGATTTCATCATCTTTTTCAAAAAAATATGTAGCAAATGAAATTTTTTTATGTCTATTATAAAATATTGTATATTCTCCAAAGCTAATAATTCCTAGTCTATTGTTTAATATCTGCTGAATTCCATCTACATCATCAATATTTATTATTATCTTTTTTTTTCTTTTTTCTATAGAAATTTGATTTGAAGTTATTTCAATATATTTTGGTGATGATTTAATCGATGAAAATGTTCTTATCATTATAGAAAGTACACACTTAAATAAATATGCTACTATTAGAGCAAATATTAATATCATATATAAAGTATAAGGTATTTCATTATCCATAATTTTTATTATTATAGTAAATAATATGCCTACTATTAGAGCTCCTATAAAATAGTAAATAAATACTTGTTTACTTTCCTTAATTATTTCTATTATTGTTGATCTAAAAGTTATTTTTCTCTTTCATATTTTTTAAAAAACATACTTTCCCCATTCATTAATTTATACTTTATTTTTTCAAATAAAAACTGGATATCTATAAGACATCCAGTTTTAATAACTAATATTCTTTTATTAAATAATCAAATGCTCCTAATGCTGCTTTAGCACCTTCTCCAACAGCTATAACAATTTGTTTAAACTTAACAGTTGTTACATCTCCTGCTGCAAATATTCCAGGTACATTTGTCATATTTGATTCATCTACAATAATTTCACCAAATTTATTTCTTTCAACAATACCTGCTAAAAATTCACTATTTGGAACTAATCCTATTTCTATAAACATTCCATCAATATTCAATATTTTGATTTCATCTGTTGCTCTATCTTTATATTTAAGTCCTGTTGTAAATGTTTCACCAAATACTTCTGTTGTTTGTGCATTTGTTATAACACTTATATTAGATCTTTCAGTTAATTTTTCTTGTAATATTTTATCAGCCTTTAATTCTGGCATAAATTCTACAAGCGTAACTGATTTAGCTATCCCAGACATATCTAAAGCTGCTTCAACACCTGAATTTCCTCCACCAATTATTGCTACATCTAAATTTTTATAGAATGGTCCATCACAAGTTGCACAATAATGTACCCCTTTTCCTTTAAATTCAGCTTCACCTGGAATGTTTAATTCTCTCCATTTTGCTCCTGTAGCTATGATAACTGTTTTTGATTTATATGTTTTCCCATCATCTGTTACAACAACATTATCTTTTCCATCTTTTTTATTTTCTCTAACAATATGTCCTTCTTTGAATGCAATTTCATATTCTTTAGCATGTTGTTCTAATTTTGATGCATATTCTGATCCTTTAGTTGTTTTAGTTCCAACTATATTTTCAATTTCATTAGTATCAAGTACTTGTCCACCTATTTTAGTCCCTATCATAGCTGTTTTAAGTCCTTTTCTTACTGCATATACTGCAGATGATACTGCAGATGGCCCTGTTCCAACCACTAATACATCATATAATTCACTTTCATCTATTTTTCTTAATTTACCTTCATTCAATTCTTCTAAATTTAAATCAAAATTCATATTTATCCTCCTGTTAAAGAATTTATTTAGTCATTTTGCTGAACACCACTTTTTTTACATCATTATAAGTTTTTGCAAAATAAAATTTCATTTCTGATTTTATTTCTTTTGGTAGTTCTTCAGTATCAACTTTATTATCATATGGTAATACTATTTCTCTAATTCCTACTCTATGAGCACCAATAACTTTCTCTTTAATTCCACCAACTGGTAATACTTCACCTGTTATAGTTATTTCACCAGTCATTGCAATATCTTGTCTTACTTTTTTATTAGCTACAACAGATATTATTGCTGTTGTTATTGTTATTCCTGCAGATGGTCCATCTTTAGGAACTGCTCCTTCAGGAAAATGTAAATGTATATCTGTAGATTCTTGAAAATTTTCTTTAATTTTCAAATCACCTTTTATGTGTCTTACATATGAATATGCAACTTTTGCAGATTCTTGCATTACATTTCCTAATTTACCAGTTAGAAGTAAATTTCCTTTACCTTCCATTTTAACTGCTTGAACTTCTAATGTAGTTCCTCCAACAGCCGTCCATGCAAGTCCATTTACTACTCCTACTTTACCTATTTTTTCTCTTATTTTATCTGGTTTAAATTTTGGATTTCCTAAATATGTTTTTAATTTTGAATCTTTCATAGATAATTTTGCATTTTTCTTTTCTAATACTTCTTTTGCCATTTTTCTAAATATCTTACTTATTTCTCTTTTAAGATTTCTAACTCCTGCTTCTCTAGTATACTCATCTATTATTTTTAATATTGATGTATCAGGAAAATCTATCTCTTTATCTTTTAATCCATTTTCTTCTTTTGATTGTGGTATTAAATATTTTTTTGCTATATTTAATTTTTCAAATTCTGTATATGATTCTATATATATTATTTCCATTCTATCTCTTAATGGTCCTGGTATACCACCTAAATCATTGGCAGTACATATAAAGAATACATTTGATAAGTCAAATGGATGGTCGATATAATGATCTTCAAATGTATGATTTTGAGCTGGATCTAATACTTCTAACATTGCTGATGCAGGATCACCTCTAAAATCAGATACCATTTTATCTATCTCATCAAATAATATTACAGGATTATTTACTCCAATTTGTTTTATTGAATTTATTATTCTACCTGGCATAGAACCTATATAAGTTCTTCTATGACCTCTTATTTCTGCTTCATCTCGAACACCGCCTAGTGATATTCTCGTAAATTTTCTTCCCATTGCTCTTGCAACTGACTGAGCTAGCGATGTTTTACCAACACCTGGAGGTCCAACTAAACATATTATAGAGCCTTTTAAAGTATTATTAAGTTTCTTCACTGCTAAAAATTCTAATATGCGCTCTTTTACTTCTTCTAATCCATAGTGATCTTCATCTAATATTTTTTGTGCTTTCTTTATATCAATTAAATCATCTGATGATGTATTCCAAGGTAATTCAAGAACAGTTTCTATATATGATCTTATAACAGAAGATTCTGCAGAAAAATCTGGCATTTTTTTCATTCTATTAATTTCTTTTACTAACTTTTTCTTCAACTCATCTGATACTTTAGCTTCATTTATTTTATATGCTAATTCCTCTATTTCTTCATCTGAATCAACATCTTCACCCATTTCTTCTTTCATTGCTCTTATTTTTTCTTTTAAATAATAATTCTTTTGAACTTCTGACATCTGTTCTCTAACTTTTGTCTCAATTTCTTTTTCTATAGCAAAAATTTCAATTTCACGTTCTAATATAGCTAATATTCTATATGCTCTTTCTTCTGCATCTAGTATTTCTAATAATTCTTGTTTTTGTTTTGTATCAATAACAAGATTTGTACATATTAAATCAAAAACTTTATCAACACTTCTTATTTCTTTTAAATTATATATTACATCTGGTAATATTTTTTGAGTAACTTTTGAATAATTTTCAAATTCATCTATAACTTTTTTCTTTAACGCTTCTGATTTATTTTCTGAGATTGGTCTTGGAAAAATTTCCTCATAATCTGTATAGTATATGTCATTTACTTTATTAATCTCACGTATTAATACTCTATGTTTTGCTTCTACAAGCACCTTAATTGTACCATTAGGCATTTTGACATTCTGAACAACATGTACTAAAACTCCTACTTCATAAACATCTTCTGGAAATTTAGGATCTTCTAAACTAGAATCTTTTTGAGTAGATAAAATAAGCTTATTATCAAATTTTGATATACTTTCTTCTAAACTTGCTAAACTCGTTTCTCTACCTATAAATATAGGAGTAACTACACCAGGAAAAACGACCAATTCTCGCGTTGCAATATATGGCTTTTTTATCATATTTCCCTCCTTTTAGTTTATATAATAAATATTTTAACATACAAATTAAAAAAATACTACTTTTATTATCAAATTATTTTTAAAGCAAATAAAAGCTATTATTTTATAATAACTTTCGCGCTGTCATTTATTGATTCTTTTGTAATAATTATTTCTTTTACAGATTTTTTACTTGGTACATCATACATCAATTCTATCATTATATTTTCTACAATAGATCTCAGTCCTCTAGCTCCTATTTTACGTTTTGCAGCCAAACTTGCTATTTCTTTTATAGCTTCTATATCAAATTTTAAAGAAACATTTTCCATATCAAAATATTTTTTATATTGTTTAACTAATGAATTTCTAGGTTCTGTTAGTATTTTTATTAGTGCTGCTTCATCCAATGAATGTAATGCTGTTATTATCGGTAATCTACCAATTAATTCTGGTATTAATCCAAATTTTATTAGATCTTCAGGTAATACATTATCAAATATAGTCATTTCATCTACTTTTGAATTTTCTTTATCTAATCCAAATCCAATTGTTTTTGTATTAATTCTTCCTTCAATTTTCGATTCTAATCCTTCAAATGCACCACCAACAATAAATAATATATCTTTAGTATTTATTTCAATCATATCTTGATTTGGGTGTTTTCTTCCTCCTTGTGG
>RRZU010217053.1_pt1 | contig 22365 bp, 23 predicted proteins | sample 2165561 | NCBI WGS metagenome assembly RRZU01 (sample SAMN10456909, study PRJNA506462) | wastewater metagenome | isolation source: wastewater sludge | place: USA: Moscow, Idaho | reverse complement strand
CCTGCACCGTGCAGGTGCGATACATCATCTGCGTGCCCAGCGTGCCGACCCGGCCCATGTAATCGGTCATCAGCCGGTAGCGGCCCTTGGGCATCATCGGCATCTGGTCCTGCCGCCAGACCGGCGCCGCACCCAGGCCGATGAAGCCCGCGCCCATGCGGTCGGCGACGGTCTTCACCTCGGCCAGATGCTGGTTCACCTCGTCGCAGGTCTGGTGAATGGTTTCCAGGGGCGCGCCGGACAGTTCAAGCTGGCCGCCCGGCTCAAGGCTGACATTGGCGCCGTTGCGCTCCAGCCCGATGATGTTGCCGGCCTCAAGCACCGGCGTCCAGCCGAAGCCGTCGCGCAGGCCTTCAAGCATGGCCTTGACCGAGGGCTGGCCTGCCGGCGCGTCATAGGGCAGCGGCAGCAGGTCGTTCTGGCGATAGCCGAACTTCTCATGCTCGGTGCCGATGCGCCACGCCTCGCGCGGCTTCTCGCCCGAGGCGATGTATTCGGCAAGCTGCTCGGGTCGCTCGATCGGGCCGCCGCCCTGCTGGGGAATGGACATCGGAGGCCTTTCTTTGTCGTGACAGCCACAGGTGGCAATGCTTTGGGGTTGAGTCAAGCGACTCTGCGCGGTGCGCGGGTCCAGACGGTCTGGATGGTGGGGGCGTCCGCGGCCAGCGCGGCGACGACGCGGCCCATGTCGACGCCCGGAAGTGTCGAGAATGCGCCGGCAAGTTCCTCGGCGCCGGCGGCATCGACGGGGATCAGCAGCGCCTGTGCGTCAAGGCTTTTCAGCCGCCAGTGACGGCGGCCATTCAGCCGCATCAGCCGGATTTCGCCCAGTTCGCGCAAGGCGATCTCGCCCCCCAGCAGCCGGTTGGGGGACAGATAGCGAATCGCGCCCTCGTCCAGTTCGACGAAGCCGGGGGCCAGCACTTCGTGGCGAAAGCTCATGCGGCGGCGCGCGTCCAGCGCCCACAGCGCCGAGGCGGCGGCGATCAGCGACCCCAGGGGCCAGAAGATCCAGCCGCCCAGCAGAAAGACCCAGATGCCGAATGCGGTCGCGGCCAGCGCCGCGCCGGTCTCGGCCCAGGGGCGCAGGCGCGCGGCCAGTTCGGGGCGGATCAGCCGGAACACCTAAAGATCCCGCGCCATGTCGCGATGCGGGATGCCCGCGTCGTCATAGACCGGGCCATAGGCGGTAAAGCCGAAGCGTTCGTAGAAGGGGATGACATAGGTCTGCGCGCTCAGCTTCAGCCGGGTGACGCCGGGGACCTTGCCCAGTTCCGCGATCGAGGCCTCGATCAGGCGCGCGCCAAGGCCGGTGCCGCGCGCGCCCTTGCGCACGGCGACGCGGCCGATCTTGCCGGTCGCGCCCTGGATCAGCAGCCGCGCCGTGCCCCAGGGCTGGCCGCTGGCGTCGCGGGCAAGAATATGGATGGCGCCGGCGTCAAGGTCGTCCATCTCGTCGGCCTCGGGGACGTTCTGTTCGACGATGAAGACCTCGCGCCGGATGGCGAGGCAGGCGTCGATATCGTCGGTTCGTGCGATCATCATGCGAAGTAACGCTCCAGGATGCGGCGATAGATGCGGGCAAGCTGGCGGACCTGTTCGGCCGGCACCCGCTCATCGACCTGATGCATGAAATGGCCGACAAGGCCGAATTCAAGGACCGGGCAGTGATCCTTGACGAAACGCGCGTCCGAGGTCCCGCCCGAGGTGGACAGCACCGGGTCCAGCCCGGTTTCCTCGCGCGCGACGCCCGCCACCAGATCGACGAAGGGGCCGGGTTCGGTCAGGAAGCTGTCGCCCGAGACATCGGTTTCAAGGGTGAACGCGACGCCGGTTTCCGCCGTCAGCGCCTCGGCCTTCGCGCGGATCATCGCCTCAAGGCTGGCGGCGCTGTGCAGGTCGTTGAAGCGGATGTTCAGCGTCGCGCGCGCCTTTTCCGGCACCACGTTCGAGGCCGGGTTGCCGCAATCGATGGTCGTCACCTGCAAGCCCGAGGGGTCGAAATGCGCGCTGCCCTGATCCAGCGGCGTCGTCACCAGATCGTTCAGCAGCCGCACCAGCGCATGCAGCGGGTTGCGCACCCGGTGCGGATAGGCGGCATGGCCCTGCAACCCCTTGGCGACAATGTGGACGGTGATCGAGCCGCGCCGGCCGATCTTGATCATCTCGCCCATGCGGTCGGGGTTCGAGGGCTCGCCCACCAGGCAGACGCTCATCGCCTCGCCATTGGCGGCCATCCAGTCCAGAAGCGCGCGGGTCCCGTCGCGGCCGGCGCCTTCCTCGTCGCCGGTGATGGTCAGGATCAGCGCGCCGTCGGGGGGCGCCTCGCGCACAAGGCCGATGGCGGCGGCGACAAAGGCCGCGACGCCGGATTTCATGTCGGTGGCGCCGCGCCCCCAGATCCAGCCGTCCTGTTCATGACCGGAAAACGGCGGATGCGTCCAGCTTGCCGGATCGCCCGGCGGCACCACATCCGTGTGGCCGTTGAAGCCGAAGCTGCGCGCCGCGCCCTTTTCCCCCCAGCGCGCAAACAGGTTCGGGATGCCGTTGCGGTCGACGCGGGTGCAGGTGAAGCCGGCTGCGGTCAGCTCGCGCTCAAGCAGGGTCAGGGCGCCGCCTTCCTCGGGGGTGACCGAGGGGCAGCGGATCAGCGCGGCGGTCAGGTCGGCTGCGTCGGGGATGCGGGTCATGGCTGGCCTTTCGGGTGCGTCATGCAGGTGGTCAATTCGTCGATGGCGGTTCGATGTTACAGGCCGGCGGCGGCGATTTCCACGGCCCGGCGGATCAGATTGGCGCCGGTCAGCACCAGCAGCACCAGCGTCCAGCGCCGGAACTGCGCCACGTCCAGCCGGTCATGGGCCAGAAAGCCCAGCCACAGCCCGGCCAGCGCCGGGATGACGACAATGGCCGACAAGGGCAGCGTCTGCGCATTCAGCACGCCCGAGTTCAGATGCGCGAAGGTCAGCGCGATGGCGCCCAGCAGGAACACCACGCCCTGCACGCGGATCTGCTCTGCCTTGGGCGTGCCGATGGACAGCAGATAGACGATCAGCGGCGGCCCCCAGATCCCCGAGATGCCGCCGTAAAGCCCGCCGATGATACCCGAGACGATCTCGACCCGGCGGCGGTGATGGATGGGGATGGCAAGGCTGCGCCCCGCCAGTTGCCACAGCGCAAACAGCGTGATCGGCACGCCCAGCAGCGCATACATCGCCGCTTGCGGCACCACCGGCGCCAGCATCGCGGTCAGCGGGATGAACAGGATCACCATGCCGATATGCCAGCGGAACGCCACGGTCGAATCCCATGCCGGCCGCCAGCCCTGCCGGAAGGCCTGGCCGATATTCGTGAACAGCGTCGGCAGGATCAGCACCGCCAGCGCCTGCTGTGCGGTCAGGAACGATCCCAGCGCCGACATCATGATCATCGGCATGGCAAAGCCGACCGCGCCCTTGACGAAGCCGGAAAACAGCGTGACCGCGATCACGATCCAGAAGGAGATGGGGTCCAGTCCGAACATGGCCGTCACGTTGCTGCGCCGCGTCCGCCGCCGCAAGGGCCAATCGGGGGTGGCCTGCCCTGTCGCGCCATTGTCGCAACTGCGTGAGCCGCGCGCCTGCGGCCTTCGCCACGCTGGACAGCGTCTGGCGATCAGGCAATATGGCGCGGCATCTACGAACCGGAGCTGCCCATGACCCGCATCCCCATGATTTCGGTGGCAATTGCCGCCACGCTCGGCCTTGCAGCCTGCGAGCCGACCAAGACCTCGACCCCCGGCGCCAATGTGCCCACCGGCCCCTATGTGCTGGTCGGGATCGGCGCCGATACCGTGCCGCAGCGCAATGTCGGCATGACCATTGCCGCCGATGGCTCGATCTCGGGTCAGGGGCCGTGCAACAGCTACAACGCCGCCCAGACCTCGCAGCCGCCGGGCTTCACGCTGGGGCCGATCGGCTCGACCAAGATGCTGTGCAACGGCCGCGCCGGCCAGCTTGAGCGGCGCTATCTTGACGCCCTGCAACAGGCCAATGGCATCAGCTTCGAGGGCGGTGTCCTGACCATCAAGGGGCCGACCTATCTGACCTATGAGCCGGGCTATCGCAAGGAAAAATAAGCGTTTTCGGGCGCGGCCCCGCGGGGCGGCGCCCGTTTCGCCGGTCAGGCCATGCCGGCATCGCGCGCGGCAAGCCGCGCCACCAGACGTCCCCGCGCCGCCGGCAGCGGCTTGCCGGCATGGACCTCGGCCAGCCGGCTTTGCAGGAAATGCCCGGTCAGCGCCAGCGCATCCGCCAGCCCGCCATTGCCGCGCCCGCCCAGCATCGCCGGCAGCGGCAACAACCGCGAGGCCCATTCCCCCGCCGCCGCCGCGCTGACCGCCCGGCCGGTCCGCGGGCTGACATAGGCCAGCCCCTCGCGCGTACCGGTCACGGCGCAGCTTTGCAGGTCAAGGCCGAAGCCCATCTCCTCCAGCAGGCGCATTTCCCAGCGCAGATAGGCCTCGGCCCAGTCCTCGCCCGCGTCCATCGCGTCCAGCAGCGCCTCGGTCGCGTCCGACAGGCGCGGATGCGGGTCGCGCTCGGGCAGGGCAAAGCACAGCAGCGCGGTGACGGCGTTCACGCCCGCCAGCGCATCGGCGCTGCCGATCAGGCCAGAGCGGGCGCGGGCCGGCTCGACCGCGAAAGTGCCAAGCTGGTCCTCAAGCCGCGCCCGCCAGCGCAGCGACAGCCGGTTGCCGGGTTGCAGCATGGCCGCGCGTTTCGCGCTGGCGCCGCCCGGCACCAGCCCGGCGATCAGCCCGGCATCGCGTGCCAGCACGGTCAGGATCACGGCGCTTTCACCGTGCCTGCGCCGGGTCATCACCGTGGCCTCGCCGCTCCATTCCATGTCCTTGCCTTACCTTGGCCGCCCGCCTGTCGCAATCGGGCCGGGATGTCCCCGCCGCTCAGGCCAGCCGCGAGTCGGCCCCTTCGCGCAGGACCGACAGGAACTGCGCGCGGCCTTGCAGAGCCTCGAACAGCTCGGGGCCGGTGCCGGTCAGGAAGGCCTGCGCCTTCAGCGCCACGATCTCGTCGTAAAGCGCGGCGCGGCGGCTGGCGTCCAGATGCGCCGCAACCTCGTCCAACAGCAGGACCGGGCTTTCGCCATCCAGCGCCCGGGCATTGGCCAGAATCAGCGACAAAAGCAGCGCCTTTTGTTCGCCGGTCGAGGATAGCGCCGCCGGCATGTCCTGCGGCCCCCAGCTTGCGCCCAGATCGGCGCGGTGCGGGCCGCTGAGGCTGCGCCCGGCAGCCATGTCGCGGGCGCGCGTCTCGGCCAGCCGGGCGGCGATGCTGCCCGCGTCGGGGTCGTCCGCTGCGCCCTCGCCGGGCAAAAGCAGCAGCCGCGCGGCGGGAAAGGTGTCGTCGGCATCGGCCTGCGCGGCCATGATCCGGGCAATCGCGTCCTGCCGGTTGCGGGTGATCGCGGCGCCGGATTCGGCCATCTGCAATTCCAGCGCCCGATACCAGCCGCCATCGCGCACCTCGTCGCGCAGCAGGCGGTTGCGTTCGCGCATGGCCTTTTCATAGGTCAGCGCCTCTTCGGCATGGCCGGGGGTGAAGCTCAGCGTCACGCGGTCAAGAAAACGCCGCCGCACCTCGGGCGCATCGGTCCACAGCCGGTCCATGGCGGGTGTCAGCCAGATCACCCGCATCAGCCGCCCCAGCGCAATCTGGGTCGAGGGCTTGTCGTCGACCAGCACCTCGCGCGGCTGGCCGGGCAGGGCGCGGGTCAGCACGCCGGTGTCGCCGATATCGGCGCGGATCTGCCAGCCGACATCGGGGCCCCTGCGCGCCTGATCGCCGGGCAGCGCGCCGCGCATGCCGCGCCCGGGCGCCAGCATGGAAATCGCCTCAAGGTTATTGGTCTTGCCGGCGCCATTCGGCCCATGGATGGCCACGGGCCGGTCGTCGGCGTCAAGCTCCAGCCTGTTCCAGCTTCGGAACTGGGTCAGGTGCAGGCGGTTCAGCGTCACACGCGCATCGGCATGACGACATAGACGGCCGAACTGTCGCCGCCTTCGCGGATCAGCGCCGCGTCGCCCGAGCCGTTGAACAGAAATACGGCGTTTTCGCGTTCGATCTGGCTGGCGATCTCATGCAGGTATTTGGCGTTGAAGCCGATCTCCAGCGCCTCGTCGGCATAGGCGACGGGCAGTTCCTCATCGGCGGCGCCGGCATCGGGGGCGTTCACCGACAGGATCAGCCGGTCCTCGTCCAGGGCCAGCTTGACGGCGCGCGACCGTTCGCTGCTGACGGTGGCCACCCGGTCGACGGCCTTGGCGAAATCGCCGGCATCGACCTCCAGCTTGCGCGAGTTCCCCGAGGGAATCACGCGGCTGTAATCCGGGAATGTCCCGTCGATCACCTTCGAGGTCAGCGTGATCGTGGGGGTCGCGAAGCGCACCTTGGTTTCGCTGACGGAAACGGCGATCTGCGCCTCGTCGTCGTCCAGAAGCTTGCGCAGCTCGGTCACGGTCTTGCGCGGCACGATCACGCCGGGCATCGCCTCTGCGCCCGGGGGCAGGGGGGCGTCGATGCGCGCCAGCCGGTGGCCGTCGGTCGCCACACAGCGCAGCGTCGGGCCGTCCTCGGACTGCGCCACATGCATGTAGACGCCGTTCAGGTAATAGCGCGTCTCTTCGTTCGAGATGGCGAATTTCGACTTGTCGAACAGCCGCCGCAGCACCGCCGCCGGGGCCGAGAAATTGGCGCTGTATTCGGACGAGGACATCAGCGGAAAATCCTCGCGCGGCAGGGTCGCCAGGCTGAAGTTCGACCGCCCCGCCTGCACCGAAAGCCGCTGCGAGGCATTGTCCAGGCTGATCTGCACCAGCGCGCCATCGGGCAGCTTGCGCGAGATGTCGTTCAGCATACTGGCCGAAACCGTGGTGGCGCCGGGCCGTTCGACCTGCGCCTGCGTGCGGTCGACGATCTCGGTATCCAGATCGGTGGCGCGGAAGCTGACGCCATCGGGTGTCGCCTCGATCAGGACGTTGGCCAGGATCGGGATGGTGTTGCGGCGTTCAACGACGGACTGGGCCTGTGAAATGGCCTTTACCAGAGCGGCACGTTCGATCGAGAATTTCATGGTCAATCCTTATGTCGTTCCGGCCCGAATAGGACGCGGCCCCGCGGGGCGCCAATTTGGCACAAACCGGCGCGGGGTCAAGCTTTCAGACTCAGGCCTCCAGCAGGCGGCGCAGCAGGTCGATATCCTCGGCCAGGCTGTGGTCGGCGTCGCGCAGCTCTTCGATCTTCTTCACGCCATGCATGATGGTGGTGTGATCGCGGCCGCCGAAGCGGCGCCCGATCTCGGGTAGCGAGCGCGAGGTCATCTGCTTGGCCAGATACATGGCGATCTGGCGCGGCCGGGCGACGGTGCGCACGCGCTTGGGGCCGATCATGTCCGACAGGCGGATATTGTAATGTTCCGCGACCTTGCGCTGGATCTCCTCGATCGAAACCTTGCGGTCATTGGCGCGCAGGATATCGGCCAGACATTCCTGCGTCATGTCCAGCGTGATCTCGCGCCCCATCAGGCTGGCAAAGGCGAACAGGCGCTGCAACGCGCCTTCCAGCACCCGCACGTTCGAGGTGATGCGGTGGGCCAGAAACTCCAGCACGCCCGGGGCGATCTGCAGGCCCTGATATTGCTGCTGGCGGAAAAGGTCGGTCTTGGATTGCAGGATGCCCAGCCGCAATTCGTAATCGGTCGGGTGCAGGTCGACGACAAGGCCGCATTGCAGGCGCGACTTGATGCGCTCCTCAAGGTCCTTGATCTCACCGGGGGCGCGGTCGGCGGAAATGACGATCTGCTTGCCCTGATCGACCAGCGTATTGAAGGTATGGAAGAATTCCTCTTGCGTGGAATCCTTGCCGGCGATGAACTGGACGTCATCGACCATCAGCACCGAGACGGTGCGGAACAGTTCCTTGAAGTCCATGACCGTGCGTTCGCGCAGCGCCTGCACAAAGCGGTACATGAACTGTTCGGCCGACAGATACAGCACCCGCGCCTCGGGCTGGCGGGTCTGGATCTCGCGGGCGATGGCATGCATCAGGTGGGTCTTGCCCAAGCCCACGCCGCCGTAAAGAAACAGCGGGTTGAAGGTCACCGGGCCACCCTCGGCCACCCGGCGGGCAGCGGCATGGGCCAGTTCGTTGGGCTTGCCGACGACGAAATTTTCGAATGTGAAGCGCTGGTCCAGCGGCGCGGTCATATCGTCATTGGCGGCCGGGCGCGGCGCCGGCACGCGCTTGGTGGGGGCCGCAGCCTGACGCGCGGTCTGGGCGCGGGTCTCGAAGCTCAGGCGCTGCACCGGGCCTTCGATCCGGTCCAGCACCTGGATGATGTCGCTGCTGTAGTGACGCGCGACCCAGTCCGACAGGAACCGCGTGGGGCAGGCGATGGTGGCGGTGCCGTCGCTGACGCCGGTCAGGCGTAAAGGCTCGATCCAGGTCGCGAAACTGTCGGCCCCGACGACCTTCTGAAGTTCTTCACGCGCTTGCCCCCAAAGCTTGTCCATCTGGCCCAGTTCCGTTTCTTATCCGCTGACTCCGCCGGGCTTTTCCGACGCACGACGATTCGCTCCTTGCCCGCGGGAATCACATTCCGGCAACAGGACATCCATGCGCCGCCAACGGTGCGCGTGGGGCCGTCCCGCGGCCGGATATGCAGACATGAAACACCAGCCGGTGGCAGTCGGCTTGCGCATCATCAACCGCCGATCGTTCCGACCGCGCGGTCGCCCTGACGACCGGTGGCAGTGCCGGCCCATCAGGACATGTCCCCCAGGTGCGACGTGAATCGCAGCATGAAACTAGCAAGAAGCAAGCCCCGCCAGCAACCGTTCTTCGCGCTTGACAGTCACTTTGCCGCAGCGAATCTGAAAATGCCGTAACGCTTGGATGGTGGCAATCAACCTATTGAAATCATTATGGTTACGCAGGGTCAACCTGACAAATTCGCAAGGAAAAAGGCGCGCTATGGATGAGCGCGCCTTTTCAATGCTCTGCCGATAGTTGCGTAAATACCGCAGCTCAGGCGGTGGCCAGCGCCTTCACGCGGGCAGCCAGGCGCGAGACCTTGCGCGAGGCGGTGTTCTTGTGGACGACGCCCTTGGTGACGCCGCGCATCAGTTCGGGCTCGGCGGCCTGCAGGGCGGCCTTGGCAACAGCGGCGTCGCCCGAAACGATGGCTTCCTCGACCTTGCGCAGGAAGGTGCGGATGCGCGAGCGGCGGGCCTTGTTGACGTCGGTGCGGCGCTCGATCTGGCGGGCGCGTTTCTTGGATTGGGGCGTATTGGCCATGGGTGCGGTCCTGTTCGTTCTTCGTATGTCTGTCGCGCAAAAGCCCATGGCACCGTCCAACAAGGAACGGTCATGATTCTTGCCTTAAGCGGGCCCACGCGCATGTAAGCCCAGCCCCATACAGGGGCCGGGCCCGAAAGCCAAGCGGAAATCAGCGGTCGCGGAACTGCGGCTCGCGCTTTTCAAGGAACGCGGCCATGCCTTCCTTCTGGTCCTCGGTGGCGAACAGCGCCTGGAAATTGCGTCGCTCGAACAGCAGGCCCTCGCGCAGCGTGGTCTCATAGGCGCGGTTCACGGCCTCTTTCGCGGCGACCACGGCGATCTGCGACTTCTCGGCGATCTTGCGGGCGACGGCCATGACCTCGGGGATCAGCCGGGCGGCGGGCACCACGCGGCTGACCAGGCCCGCGCGCTCGGCCTCGGCCGCGTCCATGAAGCGGCCGGTCAGGTGCATCTCCATGGATTTCGACTTGCCGACAAAACGGGTCAGGCGCTGGGTGCCGCCGATGCCGGCGATGACGCCCAGATTGATCTCGGGCTGGCCGAACTTGGCATTGTCGGCGCAGATGATGAAGTCGCAGGCCATGGCCAGCTCGCAGCCCCCACCCAGCGCATAGCCCGAGACCGCGGCGATGATCGGCTTGCGGGTCGAGGTGATACGCTCGATATCGTCGCCGAACAGGTTCTCGTTATAGACATCGACAAAGGTCTTGGTGGACATTTCCCGGATGTCGGCGCCGGCGGCAAAGGCCTTCTCGCTGCCGGTCAGCACGATGCAGCGCACCTTCTCGTTGCGGTCGGCCTCGGTCAGCGCCTCGCCCAGTTCGTGCAAAAGCTGCGAGTTCAACGCATTCAGCGCCTCGGGCCGGTTCAGTCGGATCAGGGCGACATAGTCCTCGATCTCGACGATAATGGTCTGGTAAGCCATCGTCACTTCGCCTTTCGGAAATAAGCTGACCGCGAGTCGTAGCAAAAGCCGGCGCTCAAGGCCAGCGCCGCGGCGCGCGCTTCTTTCATGTCCAAATATCCCCGCCGGAGGCAGCGGCCAGCGGCCGCTTCACGTCTGGCAGACCGGACAGAAAAAGCTCGACCGCCCTGATTGCACGATGCGCGCGACGGTGCCCGGACAGCCCGGGCTGGGGCAGGGCGCGCCCTCGCGGCCATAGACGCGGAAGGAATGCTGGAAATAGCCCAGTTCGCCCGTGGCCTGCCTGTGGTCGCGCAGGCTCGATCCGCCGGCGGCGATGGCCTCGACCAGCACATCGCGGATATGGCCGACCAGCGACGCCAGCCGCGCGGCGCCGATCTCGCCCGCGGGCCGGCGCGGATCGATCCCGGCGCGGTGCAGCGCCTCCGAGACATAGATATTCCCCAGTCCCGCGACGATTCGCTGGTCCAGCAGCGCCGCCTTGACCGGCGCGCGGCGCCCCTTGAAGGCCGCGCCCAGCACGGCGGCGGTAAAGTCGTCCGACAGCGGCTCCGGCCCCAGATGCGCCAGCAGCGGATGCTCGGCCCCCTCGGGGATCAGGTCGACCATGCCGAATCGCCGCGCATCGTTGAAGGTGATCCGCGTGCCCAGATCGTTCCAGAAGACGACATGGTCATGGCGGTGCAGGATGGCGCGGTCGCGGTGAAAGCCGCCCTGGATCTCCTCCTCGATCAGCATCCGCCCGGACATGCCCAGATGCAAAAGCAGGCTGCCGCGATGCTCAAGATCGGCAAGGATGTATTTCGACCGCCGCCGCAGCGCGATCACCCGCGCCCTGGTCAGCACCTGTACAAGGTCCGGCGGCAGCGGCCAGCGCAGATCGGGGCGGCGGGCCTCGGCCCGGGCGATGATGCGCCCCTCAAGATGCGGCTGAAGGCCGCGTCGGACGGTTTCGACCTCTGGCAGTTCTGGCATTTTCATCCCAATCATCGCATGGTGCGCCCGCGTGCCCGACCGTTCGGTGTGGCGCGCGCGGCGCTTTAGGACTATCTGGGCGCGAAACGACGGATGGACAAGCGACATGAGCCCTGACGAGCGCGCCAACAGCAACGGTGAAACCCATTTCGGCTTTCGCACCGTGGCCGAAAAGGACAAGGCTGGGCTGGTCCACGGCGTCTTTTCGCGTGTGGCCTCGCGCTATGACGTGATGAACGACCTGATGAGCGTGGGCGTCCACCGCGTCTGGAAAACCGCGATGATGGACTGGCTCGCGCCGCGCGAAGGCCAGCACCTGCTGGACGTGGCCGGCGGCACCGGCGACATCGCCTTTCGGTTTCTCGAACGTGCGCCGGGCGCCCGCGTCACTGTCTGCGACATGACCGAGTCGATGCTGGTCGAGGGCCGCAAGCGCGCCGAGGCGGGCCGCCTTGCCGACCGCCTTGCCTGGGTCACGGGCGATGCGATGCGGTTGCCCTTCGCCGATGACAGCTTCGACCGCTACACGATCAGCTTCGGCATCCGCAACGTCACCCGCATTCCCGACGCCTTGGCCGAGGCACGGCGGGTGCTGCGCCCCGGCGGCCGGCTGATGGTGCTTGAATTCAGCCAGATCCCGGTGCCGATGCTGCAATGGCTTTACGACCGCTATTCCTTCAACGTCATCCCGGTCATGGGGCAGGTCGTCGCCAATGACCGCGACAGCTACCAGTATCTGGTCGAATCGATCCGCAAATTCCCCGATCAGGAGACCTTCGCCGGCATGATCCGCGAGGCGGGCTTCGGCCGCGTGCAATGGCGCAACCTCTCGATGGGCATTGCCGCGCTGCATTCGGGCTGGAAGCTGTAAATGCGCGGCCCCCACAATATCTGGCGCCTGATCCGCACCGGCGCCACATTCGAGCGCACGGGCGCGATGAAGGTCGCGCTGGACGCGGTGAACGCGCCCGGTCGCGTCCGCGTCGCCGCGCGCGTGCTGGGCTGGCCCTTCGCCTGGCTGGGCTACAAGGGCGACCCCTCGCTGCCGCCGGTCACGCGCGCCATCACCGCGCTGGGGCCGGCCTATGTGAAATTCGGCCAGATCCTTTCGACGCGCCCCGACGTGGTTGGGGTCGAACTGGCCAACCAGCTTTCCATGCTGCAAGACCGGCTGCCGCCTTTCCCGACCGAGATCGCCTGCCAGACCATCGAGGCCTCGCTGGGCCAGCCGGTGCCGGTGCTGTTCAGCGATTTTTCCGAACCCGTCGCCGCCGCCTCGATCGCGCAGGTCCATCGCGCGCGCCGCGCCGACAACCGGCAGGAGGTCGCGGTCAAGGTGCTGCGCCCGGGCATTGAGGGCGCCTTCCGCCGCGATATCGACGCCTTCCACTTTGCCGCCTCGATGATCGAGCGGCTGTCCCCCGCGACGCGCCGCTTGCGCCCGCGCGACGTGGTCGGCCATTTCGAATCGGTGGTGAACGGCGAACTGGACCTGCGGCTTGAGGCCGCCTCGGCCTCGGAGTTTGCCGAAAACACCGCGGGCGATGCCGGCATGGCCGTGCCGCGGCCGCATTGGCATCTGAGCGCGCGCCGCGTCCTGACGACCGACTGGGCCGAGGGCATCGCCATGAGCGATATCGCCGCCCTGCGCGCTGCCGGCCACGACCTGCAACTGATCGGCACCCGCGTGCTGCAACTGTTCCTGCGCCACGCGCTGCGCGACGGCTATTTCCACGCCGACATGCATCAGGGCAACCTGAAGGTCGCGGCGAATGGCGACATCGTCATCTATGATTTCGGCATCATGGGCGAGATCGACGAATATACCCGCCGCATCTATGCCGAAATCCTGATGGGCTTCATCCGCCGCGACTATGACCGCGTGGCGCGCGTCCATTTCGAGGCGGGCTATGTGCCGCGCGACCGCGACATGCAGGAATTCGCCCGTGCGCTGCGCGCCGTGGGCGAGCCGATCTTCGGCGCCGACGCCAGCCGCATCTCGATGGCGAACCTGCTGGCCTATCTGTTCGAGGTGACCGAGCGTTTCGGCATGGCCACGCGCACCGAACTGATCCTGCTGCAACGCACCATGGTCGTGGTCGAGGGGGTGGCGCGCTCGCTTGATCCGCAGATCAACATGTGGGAAGTCGCCCGCCCGGTCGTCGAAAGCTATATCCGCGATAATCTCGGGCCCAGGGCGGCGGCGCGCGACCTTGTGCGCTCGGCGCAGGTGCTGGGCCGCTTCGCGCCCCTGCTGCCCGAATTCCTTGAACGCCGGATGCCCGAATTGCTGCGCGAACCCGCCCCCCCGGCGCGTGAGCCGCGCCGTGCCGCAGGCGTCATCGCCGGGATGCTGGCGGGCGGCGCCATCGCCATTGCGGCGATGCTGGCCGGGATGTGGATGGGTTAGTCCCATCCCGGGGGTTGAGCGCGCGCCGGCTTTGCCCTAACCGTTACAGTCATGCGAATTTTGTATTTAGGCGATGTGATGGGCCGCGCCGGACGGCGGGCGATTTCCGAGGGGCTGGCCGCCCTGAAACAGCGGCTGGGCGTCGATTTCACCATCGTGAACAGCGAAAATGCCAGCGGCGGCATGGGGCTGACCGGCAGCCATGCCAAACTGATCCTCGAATCGGGGGTCGATTGCATCACGCTGGGCGACCATGCCTTCGACCAGAAGGACATGCTGTCCTTTATCGAGACCGAGCCGCGCATCATCCGGCCGCTGAACTATTCCAAGGCGGCGCCGGGCCGGGGCGCCCGCGTCTATGAGGCGACGCGCGGGCGCAAGGTGCTGGTGGCGCAGGTGCTGGGGCAGGTCTTCATGAAGCGGCCCTTCGACGACCCGTTCTCGGCCATCGACACGGTCCTGCGCACGCATACGCTGGGCGGCCTCGTGCAGGCCAGCGTCGTCGACATCCATGCCGAGGCGACCAGCGAAAAGATGGCGATGGGGCATTGGTGCGACGGCCGCGCCAGTCTGGTGATCGGGACGCACACCCATGTTCCGACCGCCGACACGATGATCCTGAACCGCGGCACCGCCTATCAGTCCGATGCCGGCATGTGCGGCGACTATGACAGCGTCATCGGCATGGACAAGGCCGAGCCCCTGCGCCGCTTCCTGACCGGCATGACCAGCGAACGCTTCACCCCCGCCGAGGGCGAGGCGACGCTGGCCGGCGTCATCGTCACCACCGACGACCGCACCGGCCTTGCCAAGGCGATTGAGCCGGTGCGCCATGGCGGGCGGCTGCAACCCTCGCCGGTTTCCGCCTGATCGCACGGCTTGCGCTTGCAGCCTTGGGGTGAAAACGCCTATCACCCATTCCACGCGCCGGGGTTTCGCGGCGTCAACTCGCGGGTAATGCATGTTCGGATATGAACTGACGGGAACAAACGCGGCAATTGCCATGCTGGTCATCGTGACCATCACCTTCATTCAGTTCATCCGTGAAAAGCAGCCCCCCGAGGTCGTCGCCATCGGCTCGGCCGCGACGATGATGTTTCTGGGCCTGTTGCCGGTGAAAGAGGCGGCGGGCGTGCTGTCGAACGCAGCACCCTGGACCATCGCCTTCATGTTCCTGATCATGGGCGGCCTTTTGCGCACCGGCGCGCTGGAGATGATGTCGCGCGCCGTGTCCAGCCGCATCACCACCCAGCCGGTGCTGACGGTGGTGATGCTGTTCGGCTTTGTCATCATCGCCTCGGCGGTGATGAACAACACGCCCGTGGTCGCCGTGATGATCCCGATCTTTATCCAGGTGGCTATAAGACTTGGAGTTTCGCCATCCAAGTTCCTGATGCCGCTAAGCTATTTCACGATCCTTGGCGGCATGATCACGCTTCTGGGCACCTCGACCAACCTGCTGGTCGACGGCGTCGCGCGTGAGGCCGGCATGACGCCCTTCACGCTGTTCGAGATCGCGCCCGTAGGCATCGCGGTGACGCTGGCGGGCATCGCCTATTTCGTGGTGATCGGGCGCAAGCTTTTGCCCGACCGCAGTTCGCTGGCCAGCTTTCTTGGCTCGCGCCGGGCGATGAAATACTTCACCGAGGTCGCCATCCCCGAGGATTCCAGCCTTGTCGGCCAGCCCGTGCTTGAGGTGCCGCTGTTCAAGCGCCAGGCCGTGCGGGTGATCGACGTGCTGCGCGGCGATGCCTCGCTGCGGCGCAATCTGGCCGAGGTGGTGCTTGAGGCCGGCGACCGCGTCGTCTTGCGCACCGAGATGGCCGACCTGCTGGAAATGCAGGGCAACAAGAACCTGCAGATGGTCGACAAGCTCAGCTCGGTCGCGACGGAAACGGTCGAGGTGCTGATCTCGCCCGGCGCGCGGCTGATCGGGCGTCGGCTGGGCGACATGCGTTTGCGCCGCCGTTACGGCGTCTATGTGCTGGCCGCCCATCGCCGCAGCCAGAATATCGGCCGCCAACTGGACGACCTTGTGGTGCGTGTCGGCGATACGCTGCTGCTGGAGGGCGCGCCCGAGGATATCGGCCGCCTTGCCGTCGATATGGAACTGGTCGATGTCTCGCGTCCCTCGGCGCGCCCATACCGCCGCGAAAAGGCGCCCATCGCCATTCTGGCGCTGCTGTCGGTCGTGGTGCTGGCGGCCTTTGACGTGGCGCCCATCCAGGCGCTGGCCTTCATCGCGGCGGCGGTCGTGCTGGTGACGCGCTGCGTCGATGCCGAAGAGGCGTTCTCGTTCGTCGATGGCCGTCTGCTGGCGATGATCTTTGCCATGCTGGCCGTGGGCGAGGCGCTGGAGGCGACCGGCACAGTCAAGCTGATCGTCGATTTCATCGCGCCATTCCTGGCGGGACTGCCGGCCTTTGTCACGCTGATCTGCGTCTATTTCCTTGGCCTTGCCATGACCGAGGTGCTGTCGAACAATGCTGTGGCGGTGCTGTTGACGCCCATCGCGATTGCGCTGGCAAAGTCGCTGGGCCACGACCCGCGCGCCTATGTGGTGGCGGTGATGTTCTCGGCCACGGTCGCCTTTGCGACGCCCATCGGCTATCAGACGCATATGATGGTCTATGGCCCCGGCGGCTACAAGTTCAGCGACTTCATCCGTGTCGGCATCCCGCTGGACATCATCACCGGCATCGTCGCCTGCCTGACCATCCCGATGTTCTGGCCGCTGTAAGGCGCGGTCAGTCGGTCTGGAAGCCCTTGCGGATCGCGGCCTCGGTCGCGGCAGAGAGCGTCTTGCGCGTCTCGCCCGCCACCGGCACCGGGTCATGCAGGCGCACGGTGACGCTGCCCTGCGGATATTGCGCCAGTACCGCCAGCAGATGCGGGCCAAGGTCCATGTCGCCCCACCAGCCGTAAAAGCGCGGATCGCGGCCCTTGGGGGCGTGGTAATGCGCGCTCATCGGCTGGACGGCCAGATCCTCGGGCAGGGCGGGGTCCAGAAAGCCCTGAAACAGCGTCGGCTTGAAGGGCAGGACGCGCTGGCCGTCGGTGCTGGTGCCCTCGGGGAAGAACAGCAGCCGGTGGCCGGCGCGGGTGCGGGCGGCGAATTCCTCGGCCTGCGCGCGGGCAAGCCTGGGGTCGCGGGCGACGAAATGCGTGTCGGTGACGCGGGTCAGGATATTGATGCCCGGCCAGCTTGCCACCTCGGCCTTCGAGACGAAGAACACCGGCATCGCCGCGTTCAGCACGAAAATGTCCAGCCAGCTTGAATGATTGGCGACGACGGCGCCGGGGCCGCGCATCGGCACGCCCTCGCGCCGCCATGTCAGACCCATGATCCACAGGCAGATGCGGCAGACGCCCTGCACCCATGGCCCGGTGACGGGGCGGCGCGGGCCGGTCAGCAGGCGTTCGGCAAAGCGCAGCGGCAGGATCAGGATGACGCCCAGCAGCAGCACCGTGACGATGCCAAGGCCGCGCAGCGCCACCAGCGCCCAGCCAAGCGGGCCGGGGCGCGGGATCGGGGGCTGCGGAACCTCGTCCCGCCAGGTGGCCCTTGTGCCCTCGCTCATCCGTCCTGCCGGGTCTCGTAATATTTGCGGTGTTTTTGCGACATCGCCTTGGTGTCCAGCAGCAGGAACACGTCGGTGGTGTTGAAGTCGTGGTCGATCCAGGCGCCGTCGCCGATCTGGCCGCCCAGCCGCAGATAGGCCTTGATAAGGGGCGGCATGCCCACCATCGCCGCGCGCCGGTCAAGCTGGTCGGCGGGCACAAGGTCCATGGCCTGATAGGCGTCGGCGCGCGCGCGCGGGCGCATGCATTCGGGGGCAAGGTGGTTGTGGTGCAGCCAGCTTAGCGGTTGCGCCAGCCGCGCGGCATCGGTGCCATGAAACGAGGCGACGCCGAACAGGATGTCGATATCGCGCGACAGGACATATTCGGCAAGCGCGCTCCACAAAAGCATCAGGCCGGCGCCGCCCCGGAACTCGGGATCGACGCAGGATCGGCCCATTTCCAGAAGCGAGCGCCCCGAGTCGCGCAGGCTGGTCAGGTCATATTCGTTGTCGCAATAAAAGCGCCCGAATTCCTTGGCGCGGTCGCCCGGCAGCAGCCGATAGACGCCGACGACATGATCCAGCGAGTCGCGCGGCCGGCGGTTGTCGATCAGCAGCATCTGGTCCACGACCGGGTCGAATTCGTCGCGCTCCAGCCGGTTGAGGTGATCGACCAGCGGACCGTCGCCGCCCAGTTCCTCGACAAAGACGCGATAGCGCAGGCGCTGCGCCGCCAGAAGGTCGATCTCGTCAGTCGCCAGGCGAGTCTCGAAGAAAGAGGTTTCGACAGTCATCGTCCGGCCTGAAATCCTGTCTGGTCGCATCTGCGACCGTGTCTAGGCGCGGGGGGGCAACATTGCAACAGGATCGCATATCCGCGAGCCGGGACAGGGCGGTTCGCAATTGACACACGCAAAAGTTGAACTAACGTGACCGAGCTACTCGGGAAACCTGTCTGTGACCAGTTCAAGATTGATATGGCGACCATCGACCACCTGCTTTCCGGCATGTGCGAAGTTCACGGTGATACGATCCCCGATACGCGACTGGACCTGGCCGGTGCCCCATTCCGGGGCACCGGGATGGCGGACGATCATGCCGGGTTCAAGGATTTCATTCATCGCCCACCTCATAACTGGCCGTTGGCAAGGTAATTAATCATGGACGATCATACAATCTATCACGCATCCCAGAAACCCGCGCCGGTCGCCGCCGAACAGCTTGCGGCGCTTCTGGGTTCGCGCCTTTGCCACGACCTTGTTTCGCCCTTGGGGGCTATTGGGAACGGGTTGGAGCTTCTTGAAATATCTGGGGAATTTCCCGGCATCGCCAAGACCGGAGAGATGGCGCTGATCCTTGAAAGCCTTGAGGCGGCGCGGGCGCGGGTGCGGTTTTTTCGCGTGGCGTTCGGTCATGCCGGCGCCGATCAGCGGCTGAGCATGGCCGAGATCGGCGCGCTTCTGGCCGATATCGAAAAGGCCGGCCGCCTGAAGCCGCGCCTTGAGGCCGAGGGCGACCTGCCGCGGAACGAGGCGCGGATGATCCTGCTGGCGCTGATGTGTCTTGAAACGGCGATGCCCTGGGGCGGGCGCGTGCTGATTTGCCGCGGCGCGCAGGGCTGGCGGCTGGTGGCCGAGGCCAGCCGCACCAAGCGCGACCCGGCGCTGTGGTCCTGGCTCGACCCCGGACAAAAGCGCGAGCGTCCCGAACCCGCCCCATCCGAGGTGCAGTTCCTGCTGCTTGGCGGGCTGGCACGCAGCGAAAACCGCCGCCTCGACTGGGAACTGGACGAGACCGGCGGCGAAATTTCCTTCTAGGTCCGCTCGTCCTTGTGCGCTGCTTCGGCGGCGCGCATGGCCTGTTCCAGCCGCCGCCCCCAGGCGGGCGAGGCGCCGGGCAGGGCGTCAAGCAGCCGCACCATCAGGTCGGGCGCCTCGGGGTGGTTCTGTTCCACCAGCAGCAGCGCCGCCTCGAACCGGGTCTGGGGGCCGGCCTCGCGCGCCAGCCGCAGCAGTTCCGGCAGGGCGCGTTGCGGGTGCCGGCGCAGACCGGCGCTGGCAAGGCTCAGCCAATAGTTTTCCGATGCGCGGCGGTTCTTGCGGTGCATCTGCCGGATGGCGGTGGCGTTGATGCGGTTTCCGACCACCATCGCCGCGATCCGCCCGACCGAGGCGCCGGGGCCGGTGATCGCGCTGGTCGCCGGATGGCCGCCATGGGGCAGGGCGATGATGCGCAGCCGCGGAAAGGCGCGGGCGATCAGCCGCATATGCGCGCGGTCGGCGGCGATGACCGGATCGTAAAGCAAAACCCCGCCGACGCCGGTATTGCCCTGCGCCTCGGGCAGGGGCATCGCCATGCCGATGCGGGCGAATTTCTCGTGCCGGGCGGGGTCGAAGGGGGCGATGGCCGGGTCGATCGAATATTGCGGCGACACCACCATCACGCGTTTGGCGTGGCAGGCCGCCGAATAAAGCAGCGCCGCATAGCCGCCCATGGAAAAGCCCGAGCAGATCACCTCGGCCCGGTCGCGGGTGGCGCGGTCCAGCGCCTCGGCCAGCGCCATGCTGCGGTCTGAAACGAACCAGTCGCGGCAAGCCGTCTGCACCCTCAAGGCGTCGATCCCCAGCCGCAGGGCGAAATTCGGGTATTCCGCCGGCTCGAACCCCTGCATCCGGCCGCGCCCATGATCAAAGCTGACCGCCAGCCGGCTGCCATCGCCGGTGCCGCGAAACAGCGTGATGCGATAGCGGTCGTCCTCGTGCAGGCAGATGCTTTGCATCAGGCCCGGATCGCGCCGTCGCCGGTGACCAGATATTTGAAGCTGGTCAGTTGCTCGGCGCCGACGGGGCCGCGGGCATGCATCTTGCCGGTGGCGATGCCGATTTCCGCACCCATGCCGAATTCGCCGCCATCGGCGAACTGGGTCGAGGCGTTGCGCATCAGGATGGCGCTGTCGAGGCCGCCGAAAAAGCGTGCCGCCGTCGCGTCGTTTTCCGTCAGGATCGCTTCGGTATGGCCCGAGCCATGGCGGCGGATATGCGCGATGGCCTGCTCGATGCCGTCGACCAGCCGCACGGCGATGATCTTGTCCAGAAACTCCTGTCCGAAATCCGAGGGCTGGGCCGGGACCGTGCCGGCAATGGATGCCAGCTCGCCCTCGGCGCGGACCTCGATGCCGGCATCCAGCAGATCCTGCACCAGCACGGCGCCGTGGCGGTCGTAAAAGGCGCGGTCGATCAGCAGACATTCGGCGGCGCCGCAGATGCCGGTGCGGCGGGTCTTGGCGTTCAGCACCACGCGGCGGGCCTTGTCCAGATCGGCCTCGCCATCGGCATAGACGTGGCAGATGCCTTCGAGATGGGCAAAGACCGGCACGCGCGCCTCTTGCTGGACAAGGCCGACTAGGCCCTTGCCGCCGCGCGGCACGATGACGTCGATCAGCCCCTGCGCGCGCAGCATCGCGGCCACCGCCTCGCGGTCGCGGGTGGGGACCATCTGCACGGCGGCCTCGGGCAGGCCGGCGGCCACCAGCCCCCTGACCAGCGCGGCATGGATCGCGGTCGAACTCAGCAGGCTTTCCGAGCCGCCGCGCAGGATCACCGCGTTCCCGGCCTTCAGCGCCAGCCCGGCGGCGTCGGCGGTGACATTGGGGCGGCTTTCATAGATCACGCCGATGACGCCCAGCGGTGTGGCGACGCGCTGGATATGCAGCCCGTTGGGGCGGTCCCATTCCGCCAGCACCCTGCCGACCGGATCGGGTTGCGCCGCGACCGAGCGCAGGCCTTCGGCCATGGCGCGGACGCGCGCGCCGTCCAGCAGCAACCGGTCCAGCATCGCGGGCGACAGCCCCCTTTCGGCGGCGCGTTCCATGTCCTGGGCATTGGCGGCAAGGATCTCGGCCTCGGCGGCAAGGATCGCATCGGCGGCGGCGGTCAGCGCGGCGTTCTTGCGCTCGGCCGGGGCCTCGGCCAGAACAATCGCGGCCGCGCGCGCCTGCTGGCCAAGCGTTGCAATCAGCGCATCGGCGCCGGTCGGGGTCAGGTCTTTCATGGCGTCATCCCTTGGGTTGGCCATGAAATAGGCGCGCACGCGGGCAAAAACCAGTGAAAAACCCATCACGGCGCGGCAAAAGCCGGTGGCTCGACGCCGCGCACGGGCAATGTCATGATGGCACACCGCAAGACCAAGGCCATGAAGAAGGAGCCGCCATGACGACAGAGCCCACCGGACAGGTCCGCCTCGACATCTTCGCCGATCCGGTCTGCCCCTGGTGCCTGATCGGCAAGGCCGAACTTGACCGCGCGCTGGAAAGCCGCCCCGGCCACCCCTTCGCGATCCATTGGCAGCCATTCCGCCTTGACCCGCAGATGCCGCCCGCCGGCATGCCCTATACCGCCTACATGAAGATGAAATTCGGCAATGAGGCCGGGATCATCGAGGCGATGCGCCCGGTGATGGCGGCATCGGAACGGCTGGGCCTGTGGATCAACCCCTCGCTGATCGAGCGGGTGCCGAACACGCTCAATGCCCACCGGCTGCTGTATTGGGCCGGGCTTGAGGCCGTGCAGACCCCGGTGATGTCGGCCCTGATGCGGGCCTATTGGCGCGAGGGCAAGAATATCTCGAACCCCGATGTGCTGGCCGAAATCGGTGCGGCATCCGGCATGAAGGCCGAAATGATCCGTCGCCTGCTGGCCACCGACGCCGACCGCGACGAGGTGCAGCGCCGCGAACTGCACGCCCGCGAACGCGGCATCAACTCGGCCCCGACCTTCATCGTTGCCGACAGCCATGCCGTGACCGGCGCCCAGCCCGCAAGCCTGTGGCAAAGCGTCATCGACGAACTGGCCGGGCAGTCGGCAGGCCGGTAATCGGGCCTTGCGCGCGGCGCGGGCTTCACGCAGGCGGATCGGGTGATTACTGTTGTTCCTGGCCCCTGACCGCGCCCGAGGAGGCACCATGACCCGCTTTGCAGCCGCCATCGCCGAACAGATCTGGGACAGCAAATACCGGCTGAAGCTGGCCGATGGCACGCCCATCGACCTGTCGGTCGAAGATAGCTGGCGCCGCGTCGCCCGCGATCTGGCCCGCATGGAGGCCGATCCCGCCGCGTGGGAAGACCGCTTCTATGCCGCGCTT
>RRZU011038697.1_pt1 | contig 22367 bp, 21 predicted proteins | sample 2165561 | NCBI WGS metagenome assembly RRZU01 (sample SAMN10456909, study PRJNA506462) | wastewater metagenome | isolation source: wastewater sludge | place: USA: Moscow, Idaho | reverse complement strand
GATACCCAAAGCCTATCTACCCTAGAACGCGATTTGCTTAAAGACGCACTGCAAGTGGTGAAGCGCTTTAAAAATCAGATTCGCCATCACTTTCATCTCACGGGGGTATAAATCATGCTGCAACGCTTTTTACGCGCCCGCGAACGCAAACGGCTCAACAATCCCGAATACGATGTGCTGTATCAGGAACACGCCGATGAAATTGTGAGCATCGATTGCGAAACCACCAGCCTAGATGTAAAAGAAGCCGAAATCATCTCCATCGGCGCGGTAAAAATACGCGGCAACACCATTCTCACCAGTGAGTCGTTTTACGTGATTGTGAAACCCGAAGGCATGCTTCAGGCAGCCAATGTGACCGTACACGGCCTGCGCCCCAAAGATTTGAGCAACGGCATTCCGGTGCAAGATGCTATAGCGCAATTGCTGGCCTTTGTCGGCGGCAGACCACTGCTGGGTTATTATTTGGAATACGATGTGGCGATGATCAACAAGTTTCTGCAGCCCATGCTGGGCATCAAACTGCCGCAAAAGCAGATTGAAGTATCCAGTTTGTATGCCCGCCAAGAAGCAAAATACAATTATTACGATAACTATGTCGACCTGCGCATGGCCAGTATCATTAAAAAGTTAAAAGTACCCGATCTGCCCCGCCACGACGCTTTAAACGACGCCATCAATGTGGCGGTGATGTACCTTACCCTGCAAGCCAAAATGCGCCGCTAACAGCAACCGCCAGACCTGTTTCAGGCAGCCCAAGGCTGCCTGAAACAAACCGACATCATTGCGTATAAACACCGACACAACAAGTTATTACTCTATTGCTTCTGTTGCCGCTAGGCTGCCTGAAAACCCGCTAATGGTGATGGCTTCTCAGCTTGTACCAACCGACAAAACACACGCCTCATCACGGCGCCCATCCGGCTGCACTGCAACACACAGCCTGCGCCACCACCACCCGAATAAATACTTTAATTAAGATATTAAATACAGATAAAAAGAAGGCTGTAGCTTGTTTTGTGTTTCCTTTTGTAAATCATTTGCTTGCGATGGTTAAAAATTATGCTATTCTTTGCCGCTGTAAGTGATGGCAGCCACAAGAAGCGGCCACCTTATTGTCTTAACCGGTTTATTGAAATCGCCGGAGTGGGCATGGTGATGTTCGGCCAGCGCCACCCCGCACCCGCACAAACGACCCTATAAGAGCCTGTTTACAATCTTTAAGGTCATCAAATATGACAATTTAAAATATACCGGTCGACTTAATCTTAATAAACCATACAAAGGAGACGAGCATGTCAGCTGATAAACATGACGCTGTTGGCTATTGGCGCGCCAACGTTCGCATCATCATGGTGTGCCTGGTGGTATGGGCTTTGTGCTCATACGGCTTTGGCATCATCTTACGCCCGCTACTGGCCGGTATTTCCATCGGCGGAACTGACTTGGGCTTTTGGTTTGCACAACAAGGCTCCATTCTCACCTTCATCGCCATCATTTTCTTCTACTCGTGGAGAATGAATAAGCTTGATGAAGAATTCGGCGTTCACGAGGAGTAACAACAATGAGTCAGTTCTGGATTAACCTGATATTCGTGGGCGCTTCTTTTGCCCTTTATTTCGGCATTGCCATTTGGGCACGTGCCGGCTCCACCAAAGAATTTTACGTGGCCGGCGGCGGCGTGCATCCGGTACTCAACGGCATGGCCACCGCCGCCGACTGGATGAGTGCCGCTTCCTTTATTTCTATGGCCGGTTTGCTGGCCATGGGCGGCTACGGCGCTTCGGCCTATCTGATGGGCTGGACCGGCGGCTATGTATTGCTGGCCTTACTGCTGGCACCCTATTTGCGCAAATTCGGCAAATTCACCGTGCCCGACTTTATCGGCGACCGCTTCTATAGCCGTACCGCGCGCTTAGTGGCTGTGGCCTGCTTGATTATCGCCTCCACCACTTATGTGATTGGGCAGATGACCGGCGCCGGGGTGGCGTTTTCGCGCTTCCTTGAAGTGAGCAGCACCACCGGCTTGATGATTGCCGCCGTAGTGGTGTTGTTTTACGCCGTATTGGGCGGCATGAAAGGCATTACCTACACCCAGGTGGCACAATATGTGGTGCTGATTATTGCCTACACCATTCCGGCCATCTTTATTTCCCTGCACCTCACCGGCAACCCGATTCCGCCCTTGGGCTTGTTTAGCCAGCACACCGAATCCGGTATGCCACTGCTGCAAAAGCTCGACAGCATCGTTACCGAGTTGGGCTTTACCGCTTACACTGCCGATATTCCCAACAAGCTAAACATGTTTTTGTTTACCTTGTCGCTGATGATTGGCACCGCCGGTTTGCCGCACGTGATTATCCGCTTCTTTACCGTGCCCAAAGTATCGGACGCACGCTCTTCCGCCGGCTGGGCCTTGGTGTTTATTGCCCTGCTCTACACCACCGCACCGGCGGTGGGCTCGATGGCACGCATCAACTTGGTCGATACCGTGTATCCGCAAGGCACCGCGGCCGCATCCATCGACTACGAAGCACGTCCCGAGTGGATGAAATCGTGGGAAACCACCGGTTTGCTGAAGTTTGAAGACAAAAACAACGACGGCAAAATCCAGTACTACAACGACAAATCGCAAACCTTTGCCGCCACCGCCACCGAGCGCGGCTGGCAAGGCAATGAGTTCACCGTCAACAACGACATCTTGGTACTGGCCAACCCCGAAATCGCCAACCTGCCCAGCTGGGTAATCGGCCTGATTGCCGCCGGTGGTTTGGCTGCCGCCTTGTCTACCGCTGCGGGCTTGCTGCTGGCGATTTCTTCGGCCATCTCGCACGACTTAATCAAGAAAACCCTCAAACCCAACATCAGCGAGAAAGGCGAGCTGATGGCGGCACGGGTATCTATGACGGTAGCCATTATCGTGGCCACTTGGCTGGGTATTAATCCGCCGGGCTTTGCCGCGCAAGTGGTGGCGCTGGCCTTCGGTATTGCCGGCGCCTCCATCTTCCCGGCCTTGATGATGGGTATTTTCTCCAAACGCATCAACAGCACCGGCGCCACTGCGGGCATGTTGGCTGGTTTGATTTCCACCTGCGTGTACATTTTCCTCTACTTGGGCTGGTTCTTTATCCCCGGCACCAATACGTTTGAAAATGTGGAAGCCAACTGGCTGCTGGGCATTTCACCCTTGTCCTTCGGTGCCGTGGGTGCAATGATTAACTTTACTGTTGCCTTCATTGTGTCTAGCGCGGGCAAAGCACCGCCGCAAAACATCCAAGACTTGGTGGAAAGCGTGCGCTACCCGCGCGGTGCCGGCCAAGCTGTGGATCACTAAACCTTTGAAACCGCAATCAATCCGGGCTTTCTATACAGGAAGCCCGGATTTTTCACCCCTATAGCAAAGACACTCATGCTCACTATTACGCATCTCTTATTTAAGGCTACCTGAAATGCAGCACCGTCATTGCCGAACTGAATTCGGCAGTCCATTACACACTGTGCAATATTGTTTAAGCAAATATTTATTTAAAGGCCGATTATGATTTGGGAATGGATTGCCACCATCACCGCAGGTTTGGGTGCCGCCGGCTTGCTGATGCTGCTGCGCCTGTTTTACAAACGCCTGCCCAAAAGCCTGATACCGGCCGCCGCCGGTTTGGGCATGTTGCTGTTTCAAATCCACAGCGAATACACTTGGTTTGACCACACCCGCTCTTTGCTGCCCGCCAGTGCGGTGGTGGTGGCCGAAGTGCCGGAAAGCGCTTTTTACAAGCCGTGGAGCTATTGGCAGCCGCAAGTGCTCAAATTTGTGGCCGTCGACAGCGATCAAACCGTTCGCCACCCTACTGAGCCGCTGGTGCAAACCCATGTTTATTTTTTCGAACGCCGCATGAGCGCGCAAACCCTGCCGATTTGGGTTGACTGCCAAAATGGCTTACAAGCCAACGCACCCGCCAACAACCAAGCGCCTGCCAAGCTGGCATGGGGCAAAACCGCCTATACCGACCGCATTGTGCAGGCCATTTGCACCGAGAAATAATATCGTGCAAATACAGAAACTGTGTTTCAGGCAGCCTAGAAACAAAATAAAGTATTTTGAAATTGAGTATCCGCACACCTGAAATAAAAACAAGGCGATGAATTCTTCATCGCCTTGTTTTTATTTAAAACTCAATGCCAAGCCATCAACCCTGCAAACGCCTGGCCGCATCTAAAGCATAATACGTCAAAATACCGTCGGCATCGGCACGTTTAAATGCCAGCAGGCTTTCCATAATCACCAAGTCGGCATCAAGCCAGCCTTGTTGGATGGCCGCTTGCAACATGGCGTATTCGCCGGATACCTGATAGGCAAACGTGGGCACGCCGAATTCGGTTTTCACGCGGTGGATGATGTCCAGATAAGGCATACCCGGCTTCACCATCACCATATCCGCGCCCTCCTGAATATCCAACGCCACTTCCTGCAAGGCTTCGTTGCTGTTGGCCGGATCCATTTGGTAGGTGTATTTATTGCCCTTGCCGATATTGCCGGCACTGCCCACCGCATCGCGGAAAGGGCCGTAAAAAGCCGATGCGTATTTGGCCGAATAAGCCATGATGCGGGTATGGATATGGCCGGCGTGCTCCAACGCTTCGCGGATGGCACCGATGCGCCCGTCCATCATATCCGAAGGCGCCACTACTTGCGCCCCCGCTTCGGCGTGCACCAAAGCCTGGCGCACCAACACTTCCACGGTTTCGTCATTCAATACATAGCCGTCGGCATCACTGAGGCCGTCTTGGCCGGATAAGGTATAAGGATCCAGCGCCACATCGGTCATAATACCCAGCTCAGGAAAGCGGCTGCGCAGCGCGCGCACGGCGGTGGGCACCAACCCATCCGGATTACAAGCTTCTTCGGCATTGGCGGTTTTGTTTTGGGTAACCACCGGAAACAGCGCCAGCATGGGAATGCCCAACTTTACCGCTTCTTCCGCTGTATACAGCAGCTTGTCGACACTTTGGCGCACCACGCCGGGCATCGACGCCACGCTGTCTTCGCGCTGGCTGCCTTCCAGTACAAAAACCGGGTAAATCAAATCGTTGGCACTTAAGCTGTGCTCACGCATCAGGCGGCGGGAAAAATCATCGCGGCGCATACGGCGCATACGGGTGGCATCAACATAGCGGGGCGGAAAATTCATGGCAACCTTTCTTTAAACTGCGCCAGTGTGGTTTGGTGTGGGCGTGATTATAATATAAACTGGGTTTGTCCCAAGGTTTTCAGGCTTGCGATTGGCTTTGGTAAAATACGATATAGTGGAATGAGAGAAAAAGTGACACAAGATAGTAAGTCGTAACGACGTAGGTTGGGTTGTAAACTCAATGGTTTTTGCGGCTTGCACATTTTGTTGGGTTTACAACCCTACTTGTTGTAACACTTTTTTAGGCATTTCACTATAGATCATAAAAAACGGCTGCCTGAAAGCAGCCGTTTTTTATGTTCAGGCAGCCTAAAATTATTTCGGGCGGCGGAACGTATCATGGCAGGCTTTGCAGCTGGCACCCACATCGCCATAAGCCACTTTAATGTCGGCCAAGTTTCCCGCTTGGGCTTTTTCGTTCAACACTGCCACGGCAGCGTGGAATTTGTCTTCTTCGGCTTTGAATTTGGCCGCATCAGTCCAAATATTGGGCAGCGCATCGCCGTCTTTGCCTTCGCCATCGGAAGTGAAATGTTCAAACGGCGCTTTGCTCAAGGCATCAAAAGAAGCGGCGGCGGTTTTGAATTTTTCCACATCGTAGGGTTCTTCGTCTTTCACCATTTTGCCCATGCTGGTGAAGTCGGGCATCATTTTCTTAAACGCAGCCGTGCGCGCTTCGGAATTGGGGCCTTTTTCAACCGGGGTGCCGCTGCAAGCGGCCAAGCCGATGGCCGCGCACAACATCAATAATGCAGAAACAGGTTTCATGGTTTTTCCTTATGGTGGTGGTTAAATCGGTATACAGGCAGCCTGAATAGTTAATCTTTAAATGTTTTGTGGCAGGCTTTGCAGCTTTCGCCCAACTGGCCAAACGGCGCTTTCACCGCATCAAAGCGGCCGGTTTGGGCGGCGGTGTGCAAATTATTTGCCGCTTGGCTAAAACGCTGAATGGCTGCCTGAAACTGCTGCGGCTGTTCCCACACCGCGGCGGTGGCATCGGAGCCGCGGCCATTGCTGCCCGCCGGATAATGTTGCCAAGGCGCATTGGCGTTTTGCTGAATTTGCGCCGCCAGTGCGGCAAATTCAGCCGCCGGAAACGATTGCGCATCGCTTTTTTTGATGATGGCGGCCATTTTTTTGGTGGCGCCGCCCCATTCTTTCATGTATTGCTGGCGTGCCTTTATATCGTTGGCATGCGCAAAGGCGGTAGCGGCAGACAAACAAGCGGCCAAAAGCAAGGTTTTGTTCATGACGAAGGGTTCCGGTAAAGGTAAAGTGGTTTTGAGTTTGGCGGCGGTAAATGGTTCGGCTGTGGGCAATTTATTGCTAACATCGAAATGGTTTTTAAATCACCTACCTGCCAATGCCCTTTTTTCCGCCTTATTTTAAAGCATTTTCAACGATACCCAAATATGGCAACAGTGTCTAGGGTTTGCGTGCTTTTACGGCAAAGCGCCGGGCGCATGTTAAAATAGCGCCGTTCGGTTTTATCCTGGCAAATTAAACAAAAAACAAGAAAGGGCAAGACAATGGCGGTTTTGATTACCGGCGCTTCAGCCGGTTTTGGTGCGGCCATGTGTCGCCGTTTTGTGACGGCAGGCTATCAGGTGATTGGCGCCGCACGCCGTGCCGACAAGCTGGCGCAATTGCAGCAAGAATTGGGCGCGGCATTTTATCCCTTAAGCATGGATGTGGCCGACAAAGCCAGCGTGGATGCGGCGCTGGCTTCTTTACCGCCGCAATGGGCGGATATCGATTTGCTGGTTAACAACGCCGGTTTGGCGCTGGGGCTGGAAGCGGCCGATAAGGCCGATTACGGCGACTGGGAAACCATGATTCACACCAACGTATTGGGGCTTACTTATTTAACCCGCCAAATATTGCCGCAAATGGTGGCGCGCGGCAGCGGCTACATCATCAATATGGGCTCGATTGCGGGCACTTATCCGTATCCGGGCGGCAATATTTACGGCGCCACCAAAGCATTTGTGCGCCAGTTCAGTCTGAATTTGCGTGCCGACTTGGCCGGCACCGGCATACGCGTGAGCAATATCGAGCCGGGCATGTGCGGCGGCACCGAATTTTCGCAAGTGCGCTTTAAAGGCGACGAAGCCAAAGTGGCGGCGCTGTATGCCGATGTGGCTTTTTTGAGCGGCGAAGACATCGCCAACACCGCGCTGTGGCTCTACCAAACCCCGGCGCACATGAATGTAAACAGCATTGAAATCATGCCGGTGGCGCAAAGTTTCGGCGCATTGCCGGTACACCGCCAAAGTTAAACCCAAACCCATTAAGGCTGCCTGAAACCCGGATTAAGCACCATGAACCCAAACCAAACCCACACCGCCAAAAGCAAAATCATGGCGCAATGCCGCCACAACGGCACCACCATCACCGCCTTGCGCGAGCAGGTGCTCGACATCGTGCTGCACATGAGCGGCGTGATCAAAGCCTATCACGTGCTGGCGCAAATGCAGCAACACAGCCCCAGCCCAGTGGCGCCGCCCACCGCCTACCGCGCCTTGGATTTTTGGGCCGAGCACGGCGTGCTGCACAAAATTCCGGCGGTGAACGGCTATATTTTGTGCAGCCATGTGCAGCACGATTGCACCGAACACTGCCACGAGGGCGAGCACCACAGCGCGTTTGTGCTGGTGTGCACCGAATGCGGCGCGGTAGACGAGCAAGGCATGAGCACCGAATGGGCGGCCTTGCGCCAACGCTTAGCCGGCAGCGGCTTTGCCTTAAATGAAGAACACATCGTATTAACAGGAGTGTGCCAGCAATGTCAGCAAACGCAGTAAACAAAACCCGCGTACATTTGTTTTCCGGCTTTTTGGGCGTGGGCAAAACCACCGCGCTCAAAAGCCTGATGGCACAAAAAGACCCGGCGGAAAAATGGGTGATTATCGTCAACGAATTCGGTGAAATCGGCATCGACGGCGCCGTGCTCAGCGACAACGGCATTCCCGTGGCCGAAATCGCCGGCGGCTGCTTGTGCTGCGTGGCCGGGCCGCAAATGGCCGGTACTGTAGCCAAAATGCTGCGCGACAACCAACCGCACCGGCTGATGATTGAAGCCAGCGGCCTCGCCCATGCCGCCAGCGTTACCGACGAGCTTAAAGCCAAGCCCTTAGGTGATGATCTAGAAGTGGGCGCCGTATTCACCGTGGTCGACCCGCGCCAGTTTGTGAATGACGACTACGCCGCGCAGCTGCTCTACAAAGACCAAATAGGCGTGGCCGATGTATTGGTGGCCAGCAAAACCGATTTGTGCGACGAAGCCACCTTGCACGCCTTTCGCGAGCGCGCCGCCAAACTGTTTCCGCCCAAAGCACTGGTGGCCGAAGTGGCCAATGCCCAGCTTGATATTGCTTGGTTGGAAACGCCCGTGGTGACCAAGAGCCGCTACCGCATCAAAGCCTTGCCCGATCTGGATATGGGCTTTCAGTCGCAAGGCTTTACTTTTGATGCCGGTTTGAACTTCGATGGCGAGCGCCTCACCCATTTTTTCAACGAATTGCCGCAGCTGTGCCAAGGCCTCGTGCGCGCCAAAGGCGTGTTTCAAGTATTGGGTACTTGGGTATGGCTCAACTGGGTAGACGGCCAATGGGGCGCCAATCAAGTATCGTGGCGGCGCGACAGCCGCTTCGAGCTGATTGCCCAATCATTTGATGTCGACCAAATCGAAGCTCGTCTGCAAGCGGCCTTAGAATAATTTATAGTGAATTAAATTTGAATCAATACTGCGTTGACTCGCGTTGACTCGCCTTGCCGTACGTGTGTACTGTCTGCGGCTCGCCGCCTTGTCTTGATTCAAATTTAATTCACTATACAACCAAACAACAAGGCTGCCTGAAACGTAAAACCGTCATTGCCGAACTTGATTCGGCAATCCATTGGCAGGAAAGTGCGGCATAAATCATCTTTTTTAAAATCAATAATATTGATGCTATTTCTGTATTGTTGCTGTATCTGTTTATTTTCACCATGGATTGCCGAATCAAGTTCGGCAATGACGCATTCAATGGTTTCAGGCAGCATTGACCCATAAGTGCGTATCTTCAGTTATTTATTAAAAAACTTAATGTAAACCACCACTCAACAAACGATATAACTGCCACAGCGCCCACAGCGCCACGCTCAAACCCGCCACCAAGCGCACGCTGCGCCGTTGCAGCCAGCCTTTCAAGCGGCTGGCAAACAAGCCCATGGCCAGCAAATTGGGCAGCGTGCCCAGCCCAAACGCCGCCATACTCAAACCGCCCTGCCACGCCGAGCCGCTGCTTAAGGCATACAAAGAAGCGCTGTACACCAGCCCGCACGGCAGCCAGCCCCACAGCATCCCCACGCCCACGCAAGCCGGCACAGTTTGAATCGGCAGCAAACGGTTTAGCACGGGCTGCAAGCGCCGCCACACCGGCTTGCCGATGCCTTCTATGCGTGTAATCCACGCCGACAAACCGGCCAAATACAAGCCCAACAACAACAACAGCACATTGGCCGCCACAAACAGCCCATATTGCAGCGAGCGGGTTTGATCCAAAGAAATACCCACTTGCCCCACCGCCCCCAACAGCACGCCAATCAACACATAGCTGCTGATGCGCCCCAAATTCAACAGCACAATCAGCTTGATGCGGCCAATATGCGGCGGCAGCTGCAAAGCAAACGCGCTGGCCAAGCCACCGCACATGCCCACACAATGGCCGCCGCCCAAAAAGCCAATCAGCAGCAAAGACAACAAAGAAACGGAATCAAGCATCACGGCAGCCAAACCCAAAATAGCAATGCGCTATTGTAGCACCGAGCGCCACCATTTCAGGCAGCCTGAAACAGTGGCGCTTTATAAAAAACGGTGTTTTAGCTGTGCAGAAGCTGCATTTCAGGCAGCCTTTAATCTGCTGCTGCCGCACGATAGCGCAGCGTTAAATACCGAAATAATCCAACATCCCTTGCGCGGCATCGCGGCCTTCGCGGATGGCGGTAACCACCAAATCCGAGCCACGGGTAATGTCGCCGCCGGCAAAGATTTTGGGGTTGGCGGTTTGCTGGGCATATTCGCCCGCTGCCTGAATACGGCCTTTGCTGTCTACGGTAACGCCCACGCTCTGTAGCCACGGCATGGCGTGCGGCGCGAAGCCGAAGGCCACAATCACCGCATCGCACGGCAGCACTGCTTCGCTGCCCGGCACCACTTCGGCCACGCGGCGGCCGCGCTCATCGGCAGCGCCCAGCTGGGTTTTCACGATTTGGAGGCCGCACACTTTGCCCGTGGCATCGGTGGCCACCGCCACAGCTTCGGCCTCGATGGCAACGGGTTGGGCGTTAAACTGAAACGCCACGCCTTCTTCTTTGGCATTGGTGAATTCTTTTTTGCTGCCGGGCATATTGGCGGCATCACGGCGGTAAACACATGTTACTTCCGCCGCGCCTTGGCGCACGGCAGTGCGCACGCAGTCCATGGCGGTGTCACCGCCGCCGAGCACCACCACGCGTTTGCCGCGCATGGAGATGTAATTTTCATCGCCCAAGCCCATGGTGTGTTCGGTGTTGCCGATTAAAAACGGCAAGGCCGAATACACGCCTGCGGCGTCTTCATTGGCAATATCGGCCTGCATGCCCTGATAAGTGCCCACGGCCAAGAATACGGCGTCGTATTGTGCCGCCAATTCGTCTAGGCTGATGTCGCTGCCCACATCTACGCCCAGTTTGAACTCGATGCCCATATCGCCAAACAGCCGGCGGCGGCGGATCATTACTTCTTTTTCCAATTTGAACGAAGGAATGCCGAAGGTGAGCAGGCCGCCGATTTCACGCGCACGCTCGTACACCACCACGTCTACGCCGTTGCGGATGAGCACATCGGCACAGCCCAAACCGGCGGGGCCCGCGCCCACCACCGCCACTTTTTTGCCGGTCTTTTCCACCGCACCCACACTGGGCTGCCAGCCCATTTCAAAGGCTTTTTCGGTGATGTATTTTTCCACATTGCCGATGGTTACCGCGCCGAATTCCGCATTCAGGGTGCAATCGCCCTCGCACAAACGATCTTGCGGGCACACGCGGCCGCACACTTCGGGCAGGCTGTTGGTGCTGTGCGCCAGCTCCGCCGCTTCGATAATGCGCCCTTCGTTGGCCAAGCGCAGCCAGTTGGGGATATTGTTGTGCAGCGGGCATTTGCTTTGGCAATAGGGGTTGCCGCAGGCCAGGCAGCGGTCGGCCTGAGCGGCGGCCTGCACTTCGGTAAACGGCTGGTAGATTTCCACAAATTCGCTTTGGCGGGTGGCCAGCGGAATTTTGGGCGGGTCAACGCGCGGCAGGTCGATAAACTGGTACACGTTTTCTCGTTGGCTCATGGTGGTTCCTTGGGTTCAATTTATTTTTTTCAGGCAGCCTTAACACCGGCGCACTTGTATAGTGAATTAAATTTGAACCAATACTGCGTTGGCTCGCCTTGCCGTACTATTTGTACTGTCTGCGGCTCGCCGCCTTGTCTTGATTCAAATTTAGTCCACTATATTTTTGCTAGTTTCAGGCAGCCTTTAAGCTTAAAGGCTGCCTGAAAATCCTATTTACTGCGTTACCGCACGCAATTCGGTAACGGTGCGGCGTTTGTGGCCGAGCAAGGCGTTCACGTCGTTGGCTTTCGGTTTCACCAACACGATTTTGCCGACGTGGTTGTCCCAATCCGCCAGAATGCGCTCGCCCAAGGGGCTGCGGGTGTGTTCTACGTGCTCGGCAATCAGGCCGCGCAAATGCTCTTGGTGCATGGGCAAATCGGTGATGGGCAGGCCTTCCACCATTTCCGGGTTGATGCGTTGGGCAAAGCCGCCATCCACATCCAGCACATAGGCAAAGCCGCCGGTCATGCCTGCGCCGAAGTTGATGCCGGTTTTGCCGAGCACGCAAATCACGCCGCCGGTCATGTATTCGCAGCCGTTGTCGCCAATGCCTTCCACCACGGCGCTGGCGCCGGAATTGCGCACCGCAAAGCGCTCGCCCGCCTTGCCCGAGGCCAACAGCTTGCCGCCGGTGGCACCATACAAACAGGTGTTGCCGGCGATGGTGGCGTTTTCGGGTTTAAACGCGGTGCCGCCGTGCGGACGAATCACGATTTTGCCGCCCGCCATGCCTTTGCCCACATAGTCGTTGGCGTCACCCGTGAGGTGCAGGTTGACGCTGCCCGCCAGCCACACGCCCAGGCTTTGCCCGGCGGTGCCGTTAAGCCGGATGTCGATTTGCTGCTCCAAGTTGCCGCGGTTGCCGTGGCTGGCAGCAATCAGGCCGGACAAGGTAGCGCCCACCGAGCGGTCGGTGTTGTTGATGTCGTAGCTTAAGTCGATATTGCTGCCATCGGCCACCGCCGCGGCGGCATCGTCGATAATCGCGCGGTTAAGACGGCCTTGGTCGAACGGCGGGTTGTTTTGGGTGCAATACAGCGCGCTGCCTGCGGGCACTTGCGGCGAATACAAGAGGCCGCGCAAATCCAGCGCCGCGTGTTTTGGGGTGCTGCCCGCCACCACTTCGAGCAAATCGGTGCGCCCGATTAAATCGGTGAGCTTGGCCACGCCCAGTGCGGCCATGATTTCGCGCACATCTTGGGCAATAAACTTAAAGTAGTTCATCGCTTTTTCAGGCAGCCCGTGGTAATGCTTGCTGCGCAAGGTGTCGTCTTGGGTGGCGATGCCGGTGGCGCAGTTGTTTAAATGGCAGATGCGCAAATAGCGGCAGCCCAGCGCCACCATCGGCCCCGTGCCAAAGCCGAAACTCTCGGCGCCCAAAATGGCGGCTTTCACAATATCCAGCCCGGTTTTGAGGCCGCCGTCTACTTGCAGGCGCACTTTGTGGCGCAGATTGTTTTCCACCAACGCCTGTTGCGCTTCGGCCAAGCCCAATTCCCACGGGCTGCCGGCGTATTTCACGCTGGTGAGCGGGCTTGCGCCGGTGCCGCCGTCGTAGCCGGAAATGGTAATCAGGTCGGCATAGGCTTTGGCCACGCCGGTGGCAATGGTGCCCACGCCGGGCAACGACACCAGCTTCACCGAAATCAGCGCTTTGGGGTTCACTTGTTTGAGGTCGAAAATCAGCTGTGCCAAGTCTTCAATCGAATAAATATCGTGGTGCGGCGGCGGTGAAATCAGCGTAGATCCGGGCACGGCGTAGCGCAATTGGGCAATATAGGGCGTTACTTTATCGCCCGGCAATTGGCCGCCCTCGCCCGGTTTGGCACCTTGCGCCACTTTGATTTGAATCACATCCGCACTCATCAGATAAGCCGGAGTCACGCCGAAACGGCCGGACGCCACTTGCTTGATGCGCGACACTTTTTCGGTGCCGTAGCGTTTGGGGTCTTCGCCGCCCTCGCCCGAATTGGAATAGCCGCCCAAGCGGTTCATGGCAATGGCCAGCGATTCATGCGCCTCGGGGCTGAGCGCGCCGATAGACATGGCAGCGCTGTCAAAACGCTGATACAGGTTTTCTACCGCTTCCACTTGCTCAATGGCAATGGCGGTTTTGTTTTCGGTTTTCAGGCGCAGCAAATCGCGCAAGGTGGTAATCGGGCGGCTGTTCACCGCATCGGCATACAGGCGGTATTGCTGATAGTTTCCGCTGTTGACGGCTGCCTGAAGCGTGTTCACCACTTCCGGGTTATACGCGTGGTATTCGCCCTGCGGTTTGTATTTGAGCAAGCCGCCCGCATCCAAGGGTTTGCTTTTTTGCCACGCCACTTTATGAAAGCGCTTGAGCTCTTCGCCCAAATGCTCGAACGTGGCACCGCCGATGCGGCTGGTCATGCCTTTAAAGCACAAATCCACCACCTCATCACCAAAGCCCACCGCTTCAAACAATTGGGCGCAGCGATAAGAAGAAATGGTGGAAATGCCCATTTTGGAGATGATTTTGTACAGGCCTTTGTTGATGCCGTTGCGGAAATTGGCGGTTACCACGCGCAAAGGCTTGGTAATCGCACCGCTGCTCACCATGCGCGCCAGCGATTCGTAGGCCAGATACGGATACACGGCGGTGGCGCCAAGGCCGATTAATACGGCGAAATGGTGCGGGTCTCGGGCGGAACCGGTTTCCACAATAATATTGGCATCGCAGCGCAGATTGGTGGCCACCAAGCGCTGCTGGATGGCACCCACGGATAAAGGCGCTGGAATTTGGATTAAGGATTGGCCGATTTGGCGGTCGGACACAATCAGCAATACCGCGCCGTTTTTTACCGCCGCTTCGGCCTCGTCGGCCAAGCGTTCGATGGCTTGCTTCAAAGTGGTGGTGGCCGGGTCGTACACCGCATCGAGGCGCTGGCTTTGGTAGTGCGCTTCAGGCAGCTTCAGCAATTGCACCATATCCGAATACAGCAACACCGGCGATTTGAAATTCACCCGGTGGCTCATGCCTTCGGCTTCAAAAAACACGCTCATTTCGCGGCCGATGCTGGTGGTGAGGCTCATTACATGCGCTTCACGCAAGGGATCAATCGGCGGATTGGTCACTTGGGCAAAATACTGGCGGAAATAATCGTACACCAGCCGCGGGCGCTGGCTGAGCACCGCAAACGGGGTGTCGTCGCCCATCGAGCCCACGGCTTCTTCGCCGCTTTCGCCCAGCACGCGCAGCACGCTTTCCATTTCTTCCTGGTTGTAGCCAAACTGCTTTTGGAAAATCACCAGTTTGTTGGGATCTAGGTGCGGCTCACCCACTTGGTCGTCGGGCAGTTTTTCAAACGGAATCAGCGTGTGTACGTTTTTATTCAGCCATTCGCGGTAGGGGTGGCGCGCTTTGAGCTCTTGGTTAATCTGTGCCGAATGCAACAGCTTGCCTTCGCGGGTGTCGATCACCAGCAATTCGCCGGGGCCGACACGGCCTTTTTCCACCACTTCATCAGGCGCGTAGTCCCAAATGCCCACTTCGGAAGCAATGGTAATCAGCCGGTCTTGGGTGATGACATAACGCGCCGGGCGCAGGCCGTTGCGGTCTAGATTGCAGGCAGCATAGCGCCCGTCGGAAAGCACAATACCGGCCGGGCCGTCCCACGGCTCCATGTGCATGGAATTGAAGTCGTAAAACGCGCGCAAGTCGTCGTCCATATCCGGATTGTGCTGCCAAGCAGGCGGAACCAGCAAACGCATGGCGCGGAATAAGTCCATGCCGCCGTTGACAAACAGCTCCAGCATATTGTCGAGCGAGCTGGAATCGGAGCCGGTTTCGTTCACAAACGGCGCGGCGGTTTGCAAATCGGGAATCAAGGGCGTGTGGTATTTATACGCCCGCGCCCGCGCCCACGCGCGGTTGCCGGAAATGGTGTTGATTTCGCCGTTGTGCGCCAAATAGCGGAACGGCTGCGCCAATTGCCAGCGCGGCAGCGTATTGGTGGAGAAGCGCTGGTGGAATAAGCAGATGGCAGACTGCATACGCAAATCGGCCAAGTCGAGATAAAACTTGGGCAAATCTTTGGGCATGCACAGCCCTTTATAGATGGTGACCTTATTCGACAAGCTGCAAATATAGAAATCGCGGTGCTTAATGCGTTTTTCGATGCGCCGCCGCGTCATAAATAAGCGCCGCTCCAAATCGCGCGGCAGCCAGCCCGCCGGTGCGTTTACCATCACTTGGCGGATGGTGGGCATATCGGCCAGCGCGATTTCGCCCAATACCGCGGTGTTGATCGGCACCTCGCGCCACATCGCCACACCCAAGGTTTCGCGGGTGAGCTCTTCTTCGATAATGGCAGCGTATTCATTGGCCAGCGCCGCATCACGCGGCAAAAACACCATGCCCACGGCAAAGTTTTTGGCCAAGGTAATGCCCGCATCGGCGGCCACCGCCTGAAAGAATTTTGCCGGCATCTGCATCAACAGGCCGCAGCCGTCGCCGGTTTTGCCGTCGGACAAAATCGCCCCGCGGTGCTGCATGCGCGACAAACCCAAAATGGCCGTGCGCACCACCTTGTGGCTAGGCTCGCCGTCGATATTGGCAATCAGGCCAAAGCCGCAGTTTTCTTTTTCTAAGGTGCGATCATAAAGTTTGGTCATGGCAAAACCTTTTCTGCAAAAATTCTTATTTTGGTGGTGGTGTTGACGGTATTTATCCGCTCGCAGCAAAGCCGAGGCAAGAGCGTTAAAATACGAAAATTGCGGCACTGCGTCAAAGGTTTTTTTCGCACAGCGAAATAAAATGCTGCACCGCCGCCAACACGGTTTAGCCTAATCCACCTCAAGGTCGTGGGTTTGGGCAATATCCTGTTTATTAATGCTTCAGGCAGCCTTGTTTCACACCAAAATAAAGCCGTTTATTGATGTTGGCCGCCCAGTGTGTTTTTTTCTGCCACAGGCTGCCTGAAACCCAAGCCACACACAAAACCGAATATTTATCCTAAAAATCCGTCTGTATCGCGCCCACACAACGCCCCGCGCCACACATGACAAACCCGTGCCGCTGCGGTATATTGGCCACAAATAACCTGGAGGACACAACACCATGCTGAGCAAACCGGAAGAATTCATTTTGGCCATACTGGCCGGGCTGTGGGTGGTACTCACCTATTTTCTTGCCGCCTACACCGGCATGCCCACCCACACCGCACTGCTGATTACCGTGCTCACCCTGATTTGGGCGATTGTGTTTTTCCTGCTGTGGCAGCGCAACCGCGTGCGCCTGCTGTGGCCGGTGTTTATGGGCTTGCTGGTGGTCTGCTGGTGGCCCTCGCTGGATTGGCTGGCGATTAAAGACCTGCTACAACTGAACGCCGCCGCCGACACCATTATCGTGAGCCGGCCGTGGTACGCCACCTGGACCGCCAAATTCATCTACGCCATCCTGCCCATGCTCGCAGGCTATGTGCTGATTTGGAAACTCAAACACCGCCCCGCCCGCGATCAAATGATTCCGTAAACACCAACGCATAAAACAGGCCGACAAGATAACTGCCGGCCTGTTGTTTATGTTTTCAATATAAAAGGCTGCCTGAAATATTTTTCAGGCAGCCTTAAAAACCCAAACACATAGGATGCGCTTTGGCGCATCAAGCCATAGCTCAAACAGTGCGCAAGGCACACCCTACGGTTTGCTGTTGTTTTCAAAACCCATTTATCCTTTTCAGGCAGCCCCCAGCCATTGTGCCACCACATAAATCAGCAAACCGGCCAAGCCGCCCACCAAAGTGCCATTGATGCGGATAAACTGCAAATCGCGCCCCACGCCCAACTCGATTTTGTCCACCATTTGGCGGCTGTCCCAGCTTTTCACTTTATCGGCCACAAATTGCGCACCCTGATGCCGGTATTGATCCACCAGCGATTTCACCCACCACGCCATGCGCGCATTCATGCGGCGCATAAACGCCGGATAGCGTGCCGCTTGCGACAGCATATGCACGGCCACTTTGTCCAATTGCGCCTGCCAAGCGGAGGCATCGCCGCGCTGCACATCTGCCGCGCTCCATTGGCACAGGCTTTGCCAGGCTTGCGCCAAGTTGCGGTGCAGCGCTTCGGAAGCGGCCAGTTGGCGCTTGCCCGCTTCCAGCGCTTGATGCCATTCGGCATTGTGGCGCAAATCCGCAGCGGTGGCGGCCAGCTGGCTTTGGCAAGCCTGCCATAAATCGTGCGCTTCATCGGCCAGTGCTTCGGCCAGATAGCCGTCGGCCCAATCCAGTGCTTTGGCGGCCACCCAGTCGTCTACGCGTTCGGCCAGTGAGGTTTTTAACGAAGCTTTGATTTTGTCCCAACTGCTGGGGGTGGGGCTGTCGATTTTGCCCGCCCATTGCAAAAGGTGGCGCTCCAGCTGGGCGCGGGTGTTGTCGTTTTGCAGCCATTGGCGCAATTGGCCGGCCAAGCTGTGCAGCAAGCGCCGGTCTATGCCTTGCTGTTGCGCCAAGCCCAGTAAATCGGCGGCAGCCGCACCCAGCTTGGCGCCTTGGTATTGCTCGGCCAAAAGCTGGCTGCCAAAGCGCGCCACTTGATTGGGCTTGGCCGCACGCAGCAACAGTGGGATTTGCGCGCTCAGCCACGGCAGCCACAAGGCTTTGTTTTGCGGCTGCATCAGCCAAGCCAGCAGTTTGTCGGCCGGTTTAGCACGATACACGCGCAAAGCAATCGATTTGCCGTGCAAGAAATTGTGCGCCACAAAGCGCCCCAATTCATCGGCAATGCGGGCTTGTTTGCGCGGCAAGATGGCAGTGTGCGGGATGGGCAAGCCCAGCGGGCGGCGAAACAGCGCCGTTACCGCAAACCAATCGGCCAGCGCGCCCACCATCGCCGCTTCGCTAAAGGCTTTCAGGTAGCCTAAAGCCGGATATTGCGGCTGATAGCGCACCGACAGCACAAACAGCACCGCAGCCAGCAGCAGCAAGCCGGTGGCCAAAGCGCGGCTGCGCCGCAAACGCTGCCGCGCCGCTTGAGTGCGGATGTGTTCGTTTAATAAAGTGTTCATGGATGGATTTGGTTTTGAGAATTGAAGTTACGCACCCACTTACTAAAGGCTGCCTGAAAGGTAAAACCGTCATTGCCGAACTGGATTCGGCAATCCATTGGCAAACTAAAGTAAAGCGGATTATTTCAAAAATCTAAATGCGGTATTTGTATGCGTTTTCTTATCGTTTTACTTTGCGCTTCATGGCCGCGCGACCACCTACTTTCTTTGCTTCGCCAAAGAAAGTAGACAAAGAAAGGCGACCCCGGTTGCAGGTTTGGCTTACGCCAAACTTCCCTCACTACACGTGGTTTTGGCGGCGGGCGCTAGTCGCTGCGCTCCGGACCGCCCTTTTCTCCGCCAAAACAAGCGCAGCGCAGTTTCTGCGAAGCTAAAACCATGTTCCGTTCGGCTGCGCCAAGGGGATGGCTGCACGGATTTTTCGTTTCAGGCAGCCTTGATTCAGGCAGCCTTGATAAGTAATAGTTTCAGGCTTCAGCCAGCCCACTCACCGCAACACCACATCATTGGACAGCTCATCCACCTCGGCGGGCAGATGGCGGGGGAAGTGTCGGCTTAAAATCACCGTAACCGCAGCCAAGCCTTGCTCCAAACCGGCCACATACTGCTGCTGCGCAAAGGCAGCGGTGATTTGGGCGCAGACGGCTTGCCATTCGACAGCGGGCACTTGGGCGGCAATGCCGCGATCGGCCACGATTTCCACGCGGTGATCGGCAAACGACACATACACCAGCACACCGCAATTGTGCTCGGTATCCCACACGCCCAACTCGCCAAACCATTGCCAGGCACGGCGGCGGGTATCCAGCCCTTGTAAAATATCGGCGCTGTGCCAGCCCGATTCAATCACAAAGCGGATTTGGCCGCTGTGCTGCTGCTCGGAGCGGCCAATGGCTTCGCCCAATTGTTGCAGCGCTGCGGTGGGCAAATGGCGCTCTACCCGCCAGCGCGGGTGGCACCAATGTTGCCATAAACGTGCCCATTTATTGTTGCCTGCCATTACCATCCTCCCGAAGCGCCGCCGCCGCCAAAGCCGCCGCCACCACCGCTGAATCCGCCACCGCCACCAAAACCACCGCCAAAGCCGCCGCTACCGCTACTGCCCCAGCCGCCGCCGGAATGGCCACCGCCGCCACCGCCCACAAAAGAAAACGCACCGGCCACAAAGGTAAACACAGTGGCCGAAAACGCTAAAAACGCCGTGAGCAGCCAAAACCAGCCAAAAAGCCAACCGGCAGCCAACACCAAGCCGCCGGTGGCGATGCTGCCCAAGGTACGGCCGAATAGTTTTTTTAACAAGCCGCCGCCAAAAAACACCGCAATCAATAAGGGCAAGAAACCCATATCGCCCGCGTCTTGTTGTGCTTGCTTGGCCGCAGGCAGCGCTTCGCCCGCAATCAGTTTTTCCACTTGCAATACGGCTGCCTGAATACCGGCATCGGTTTGTCCTTGGCGCAAATACGGGCGCAGCACATCATCCAAAATGCGTTTGGCGTAAACATCGGGAATCGCCCCTTCCAGCCCGCGCCCTACCGCCAAATGGGTTTGGCGCTCGTTTTTCACCAGCAGCAGCAACACACCGTCGTCGATGCCTGAGCGCCCCAGCTTCCAAGCATCCATCACCCGCGTGGCATAGTCAAACGGGGTTTCCGGCGCAATGCTGTCTACCGTGAGCACCACAATTTGGCTGCCATGCTCGCGGGCATAGTCGAGCAAATGCCGGTTGAGCTCGGCACGCGCCTGCGGCTGCATCATTTGCGCCGTGTCTTCCACCGGCTGGGTGAGCGCCGGTATCGGCGCTAAGCCGGCCGCCCACAGCCAGCCGCTGCACAGCAACAGCATGGCCAAGGCCCACAGGCGGCCGCTACGCACGGCAATTGCACTCATGTTTTCGATCCCCACATAATCACCATCATTCCGGCCAGGCTCAGCGCCGCACCCAGCCAATCGCTCCAGCGCAAGGGCACGCCGTCTACCTGCCACAGCCACAGCAAAGCCACGCCGATGTAAACGCCGCCATAGGCCGCATAAGTGCGCGCCGCCGCTTGCGGGTGCAGGCTAATCAGCCACACAAACACCGCCAAGCTCAGCGCCGCGGGCAACAGCACCCATGCCGGTGCCTGCTTTTTTAGCCACAAATACGGCAGATAGCAGCCAATGATTTCGGCCACGGCGGTGAGCACAAATAAGGCGGTGGTTTTTAGCATCAGCATCCTTTAATTGTCTGCCGCGGCAAGCAGGCAGCACCTAGGCTGCCTGAAAACCATGTTATGGAAACGCATCAGGTTTAAAACTGCGATTTATAGTGAATTAAAATTGCACCTTGGGCGCTTCTTTAATCTGCGCTTCGTTTTCTACGCTGAAATTCGGGCGCTGCTTCAAACCAAACACCTTGGCGGTGAGGTTTTGCGGAAATTGGCGCAAGGTGGTGTTGTAGGTGCGCACGGCTTCGATATAGCGGTTGCGTGCCAGCGAAATGCGGTTTTCAGTGCCTTCCAATTGCGCCTGTAAATCGCGGAAGTTTTGGTCGGCCTTGAGCTGCGGGTAGTTTTCGGCCACCACCAGCAAACGGCTTAAAGCACCGCCCAATTCACTCTGCGCTTGGGCATATTGCTTTAATTTGGCTTCATCGGTGGCGTCGCCCGCATTCATGTTAACGCTGCCCACTTTGGCGCGCGCATTGGTTACTTCGGTAAACACCTGTTCTTCATGCTGGGCATAGCCTTTTACCGTGTTCACCAAATTGGGAATCAAGTCGGCGCGGCGCTGGTATTGGTTGAGCACTTCCGACCACGCGGCATTGGCCGCTTCGTCTTGCGCTTGCATGGTGTTGTAGCCGCAGCCGCTCAAACCGAGCACCAGCAATAAGGCCGCTACAAAAGAAAAATAACGTTTCAACATGGATATATCCTTCAAGAAAAAACTGAAAAAGTGGGCAGCGCAAATCAATGGCAAACCGGGGCACACCGCCCCAAACCGCCACAGTTTAGCACAATCGTGTACGCATAAAAGCACTGGGTTTGCCGCGCAAATAATGGCAGTGTTTCCACGCTGGGCTTGGTATGATTTATCGGCTTTATCGGCTATAATTCAAGCCAAGCTCAAGGTTTTATCCGCCCGCCGCCCACCGGCGACAAGCGCTGTTTTATTTACCCTCATCACAAAGGAAAAAAGCATGTTTCCCGAATACCGCGATTTAATCAGCAAACTGAAGCAGGAAGACAACCATTTTGCCCGTTTGTTCAAAGAGCACAACGAGCTGGACGACAAAATCACCGGCCTGGAAAACAACCCTGTTACCAGCGGCTTGGATGAAATCGAAGAGCTGAAAAAACAAAAGCTGCATCTGAAAGACCAGCTGTATGTGATTCTGCAAAGAGCGGAAGCCGAAGCCAAATAAGCAGCAATAGCAAAAACACCTTGCCAATCATAAGCAAGGTGTTTTTTATTGGGCTACCTGTTTATGTATTATTTTTTAGGATTGGTATCCTATATTCAAATACGGTATAGGATGCGCCTGGGCGCATCGGTTTTCACGATTTTGAGGCTTGATGCGCCAAGGCGCATCCTATGAGTTGGCGTAGGCCAGATTCTTGAATCCGACATTTGGCCGCATAGGCCAAAACCACCCTATTTTGTTATTTGAATCAAGCGTCGGATTCAAGAATCCGACCTACATACTTCAGGCAGCCTCTATTATCAAACACCAATCTGTATCAATGCGCCCAACGCCCATGCAATCGG